>Ga0207784_1000176_pt1 | contig 12158 bp, 10 predicted proteins | sample LuqExpMetageno66_FD_187823 | JGI IMG/M metagenome (GOLD analysis project Ga0207784, IMG submission 187823) | Tropical forest soil microbial communities from Luquillo Experimental Forest, Puerto Rico - Sample 66 (SPAdes) | ecosystem: Environmental > Terrestrial > Soil > Tropical forest ... | reverse complement strand
CGTGAACCTTTTGAATCCCCTCGACAATGACCAGTTCACCCTCCTTGAGGCCGTTGCTTACGACCACATCGCGGCCTTGTTCGACCCCGGTCTCTATGCGCCGCTGCTCAACCTTCTTTGCATCATCGACCAGCATGACATAGTGGCCAGCTTGATCGAACAGCACGGCGGATTGCGGAACCACCAACGATTGATGGGGTGCTCCCCGCTCCACTATGACTCCAACGATGCCACCGGGGACCAGGATTCCCTCTGGGTTAGGCAGTTGCGCACGAACCACTACAGTGTCGGTATCGCTCTGTACCTGAATGTCGAGCAAGTTGGTAAGACCGGGGTGCGGATAGATGGTGCCATCGGGCAGCTTGATATGAATGGTCACATGCGGGTTCTTGTCGCTCGATGCTGCGATCCGATGCTTGTACGCGATGACATCTGCCTCGCTCGGTTGAAACGTGACATAAATGGGGTCCTGGCTGACGATCGTCGCCAATGTTCCGGATGACGGCTGGACCAGATTTCCCACAGTAAAATTGGCAAGTCCGATACGCCCATCGATAGGTGCTCGAATTTCCGTGTAACGGAGATTGATCTCCGCCTGCTCGAGCAATGCCTGCGCTTGCATTATCTCGGCCTTCGCGGCTCGCTCATCGGCCTCACGTTGGTCGAGCGTGGATTGCGGAATATTCTGGGTATGCAGAAGCTCTTGGCCGCGCTGCAGCTGCAGATTAGCGTTGATTTCAGCTGCCTTCGCTTTGGCGAGATTAGCCCTTTGCTGGTCGACTGCGGCTTCGTAGGTATCTCTTTCGATACGAAACAGCAGGTCGCCTTTTTTCACCTGCTGACCTTCAGTGAAATTGCGCTCATCGATGAACCCAGGGACTCGGGCGACGATGTCGACCTTGTCGATTGCTACGACACGACCGGTGAAATCCGCGGTCTCCGTTACTTGACGACTCATCACAGGTTTTACCGAGACCGCCGGCAGCGGAGCACCTTGCGCTGTGGCCGCGCCAGAGCAACCGAGGAAAATGCATGCTGCAAGCGGGATTGTGTTTACAAATAAACCACACGGGCAGGCCATCAAACTGCTCCTCTCTAACAATCGGCGTTGTTGCTTCGAATGTCCTTTGTATTATCCTCCCTATTAGATCAGTTTTGACCTATTATTTCTTTCCTACTAGCTCTTGAGCAAATTGAGATCCCAAGGCAAAGAACGCAAACGTTTACCTGTCGCAGCAAAAATGGCATTCGATACTGCTGGGGCGATCGGCGGAACGCCGGGCTCGCCGATACCGGTAGGTGGTGTGCTTGACGGCACAATATGAACCTCGACTTTCGGCATGTCGGAAATTCTCAGAGGCTCGTAGCTGTCGAAGTTGGATTGATCGACAATCCCATTTGTCAATGTGATTTGATTGCGCAGCGCGGCTCCGAGGCCATAGCCGATGCCACCTTCGATCTGTGCGCGAATCACGTCTGGGTTGACGGCGATGCCGCAGTCGACCGCTGCTACAACGCGATCGACAGTGATTTGGCCGCTCGGTGCGACTGTCACATCCGCAACCATGCCGACAATTGTATTAAAGCTCTCATGCAGGGCAATCCCGCGACCCCGTCCGCTCGGCATCGGTGCACCGAAATCTCCCGCCTGAGCCACCAGCTTGAGGACAGCTACATGACGCGGATGACCTTCAAGTAGCGCGATCCTGAAAGTGACTGGATCTTTCTTCGCAGCATGGGCCAGTTCGTCGATCATAACCTCCACTGCCTGGGCGGTATGTGAATGACCGACTGATCGCCACCATAGCGTTGTCACTGGCGATGCTGCGTGGTGCCATTCTACTGAAAGATTCGGCACCGCGTACGGCATATCGGCCGCACCTTCAACGGCAGTTTCATCAACACCGTTTTTGACAACCATTGCCTCGAGAGGCGTCCCAACCATGAATGATTGGTCAACGATCCGCTGTTGCCAAGCAACGAGATTGCCCCTCGCGTCGATTCCTGTCTTAAGGCGGTGCAACGCCAACGGTCGGTAACGACCGCCCTTGATGTCGTCCTCGCGCGTCCACATCAGATGGATTGGGAATTTTCCAGCTGTTTGCTTTGCAATCGCGGCCAATTCCGCGACATAATCGGCATTAGGCGTCGCACGACGGCCAAAGGATCCGCCGGCCCACAGCGTGTTTAATTGGACGCGCTCAGGCGTGAGTCCAAGAATAGCTGCAGCTGTTGCCTGCTCAACAGTCTGGAATTGCGAGCCGGCCCAAATTTCAGCGCCGCCATCCGACTTCATCTCGATGACGGCGTTCAATGTCTCCATTGGGGCGTGGGCGAGATAGGGAAATGTAAATTCTGCCTCGATAATTCGTTCGGCGCCTGCAAATGCAGAATCTAAATTCCCGCGTCGGGCCGCCGGTAGGCCAGGCGTCGCAGCACGCGCTCTGTAGTTATCAAAAATTTCAGCAGTCGAACGACTCTCGGCCTTGCTGTCATCCCAATCAATTTTGAGCGCGTCGCGTCCTCGAATGGCGGACCAGGAGTCAGCCGCTAGTACCGCTACGCCTTGCGGGATTTGGACTACTTCGACTACGCCTTTAATAGCCTTAGCTGCAGAAGCATCGAATGATCTAACTTGGCTTCCGAAGCGCGGTGGGCGGGCGACAACGGCCGTCACCATACCGGGACGCTTGACGTCCATTGCGTAGACCGCTGAACCTGTTGTCTTCGCAATCGAATCGATGCGAGGAACTTCCTTGCCAATGTAGATCCAATCTTGGGGCTGCTTCAGCTTGACATCGGCAGGAATTGGCAACGTTGACGCCATTGCAGCCATCGCGCCGAACGTAGTCTGTCGCCCACTGGGCGTATGCCTGATAATCCCTTTCTCAACTACGAGCTCTGCCTCTGGTACGTTCCAGGTGCTCGAGGCAGCGGCGACCAACATAGCGCGCGCCGCGGCTCCGGCTTTGCGCAATTGTTCCCAAGAGTTAGCAATCGACGTTGACCCACCTGTTGCCTGAAACGGGCCCATAAAGAGATTGTTATAGAGCTTGGCATCAGCAGGCGCGAAGACACACCTCATTTGCGCCCAGTCAGCATCGAGTTCATCGGCGACGATTGTCGTTAGGCCGGTTGCAACACCTTGTCCCTTATCCAAGTGCTTGATGATCACAGTGACTGTGTTATCCGCGGCGATTTTAACAAAGGCATTCGGCAGCGGACCATCATTGGCTGTCGCAGCCAAGCTAACGGCCGGCAGAAAATCAATCGTGGTTGCAATGACAAGTGTGCCCACTGCAGCCGAGGAGTTTTGAAGAAATCGTCTCCGCGACAGCTTGCTTGCATCACTCTTGCTTGCATCACTGTGGAGCCGTTGTGCGATGGACTTGCTTAACATGACTCCTACTCCTTTAGCCAAGCTGCACGGCTGCGGCGTGAATCGCTGCGCGAATGCGGACATAGGTCGCGCAGCGGCAAACGATCCCATCCATAGCATCGTTGATTTCCGCATCGGTAGGTTTCGGATTGGTCGCAAGCAATCCGATTGCTGTCATGATTTGTCCAGACTGGCAGTATCCGCACTGCACCACGTTCAATGCCTGCCATGCTGTTTTCACCGTGGTTGCTACTTTACCTTCGACTCCCTCTATCGTCGTAACTTTGCGGCCGACTAAATCACCAACTCGCATCTGGCACGATCGAGTTGGTTCACCGTCAACGTGCACCGTGCATGCGCCGCACAGCGCTGCACCACAACCATATTTTGTACCAGTAAGTCCTAAGTGGTCCCGTAGGGCCCAAAGCAACGGCATCGATGGGTCGACATCGAGATCGTGAGACCGGTTGTTTATCGTGAGCGTCGTCATGTTCGAGCCTTTTCGTTTAGAATGTGCAGTTATTTTCGCGTCATTATGCGATTCCGCGGTGACGATAATGGAACCGAAAAATCCGACTGCGCTCCTTGGGCCTGACGGCGTCGGACTTGGCCATGCTAACGAGATTTACGCGCGTATCCGATCGGTTCAACGAACCGAACAGTAAGTGTGGGAGTGCCCTTGCCAAGTTACAACTAGCCATAACTCTAAAAACTAGAGTCTGCGCCTAACGGCGATTGAACTTGCTATGCAATCGGAACAGAAATTGGACCTCATCTGCAGGCCATTTCGTAAAGGATGCCCAGCGCTTGGCGACCGTTAGGCTGCGTAAAGTCACCTTCCAGTTGCCCTGCGGTTGAGGGCATTGATGTATTAGCGACGCCGGCCTGCACCAATCTTCGAAGCGACGCACTCCTCTGCCTCCGTTTGCATTTAGTCGGACTAGACGCTTTTACGTGTGCAAAATGAATAATACAATCTGTGATAGTAAGTTGGCAAAACGAATCGGACGAAAATGTACAATGATTTCAATGGTGTGTAGGTATAGGCGGCTGATCGGCCGCAGATCTCGATAGCTTACGAATAGCAGGCGCCCAGGCTAGGCAAGGCACAGTGCACGTAAGCCCCCAACCGTAGTCAAAAGTTCTCAACCATTGTGAACGCGCGCAGCAAACCGGGAGCGCAATTCATGACTGATCCTGATCTCGTCCACTTCGTGAACGCACAGACGAAAATCTACGAGCAGGTGGTACGAGAGTTGACCGGCGGAACGAAGCGCACCCACTGGATGTGGTTCATATTTCCGCAATTGGCAGGCCTGGGGCACAGCGTCATGGCACAGCGCTTTGCCATACGTGACCTCGATCAGGCTCGCCGATACCTTGCCGACCCTGTCCTGGGCGCTCGCTTGCGCCACGATGTGCAACTGATGTTGCAACACAAGGATAAGTCGGCGCTCGAGATCCTTGGTTCACCCGATGATTTAAAATTCAGATCTTGTCTCACGTTGTTTAGTCAAGCAGCTTCAAATGATACTGACCGCTCATTGTTTATGGACGCCTTGCTCCAATTTTACGCTGGCAACTTGGACCCTCGCACGCTCGAATTGTTACAGGAAAGCTGATAGCTTTAGTTCTGGGATCGACCGAATTGCTGTCGAATCGGCTCTGAGGCACTTTGTCGGTCTCCAATTTTAGCAACCGAAGCCGGCCATGGACGTACAGCGGTTCCTAATCGGGCTCGGATTGATAATCCTGATGGCAGGTATCGTGTGGCCTATCTTGTCGCGGATCGGATTCGGGAGACTTCCCGGCGATATTGTTTTTCAGCGCGGAGGAACCACATTTTACTTCCCTCTGGTCACCTGCATTATCATCAGCGTGGTGATAAGCACCGTGCTGTGGCTAATTAACCGATAACGTCCAATCAGCGATGCCCTGTTTGACCAGAAAGGATCGTCAATTTGTTGAGTAGTTTTTCAAAGTTGGGCGCTAAAATTGAGGGCGTACAACCTCGACGATCGTGAAGCCGTCGTGAATTTTGTTAGTCAGCGACCGAGCCAGAGGATAAAGCAATGCTAAGAGACACTAGCAATGATAAACCCAATCGGCGACGTGAACCTCGGAACGTGCTCGGCGAACCACTCGACACTTGCTCAATCAAGCCGATGACCGGATTCTATCGCGACGGCTGCTGTAATACGGGACGAGAGGACGTTGGTAGCCACACGGTTTGCGCAGTTATGACCGCCACTTTTCTCGATTTTTCTAAATCCCGCGGCAACGATCTTTCAACGCCAATACCAGACTTGGGCTTTCCAGGTCTGAAGCCCGGTGATCGGTGGTGCTTATGTGCACCCCGGTGGCAGGAAGCATTCGAGGCAGGCCAAGCGCCGCGCGTCGTCTTGCGCGCCACCCACGAGGGTGCTCTGGCCTACTGTTCGCTTGCTAATCTCAAACGATTCGCGGTGGACCTGGCGTGACGACGAAAGAAAATCAAGTAACCCAAGGGGCGCGAATGAAACAATTGATGGATTGCCGGTCGACACGGGGTCCTTAGCAACGTGCCGGCGACGGCCTGCGTCGTCAATCGGTTGTGGCTGTGGCGGCCGGCGGTACTCCTTCCGCATTGACCCAAAATTATTGGCCCCGGTGCGCCCAAGAAAGCTGAGCTATACCGGGGCCAGTCCGAGCGCTTTGAGGACCCCCGCGCGTGATGACGCGACTCGCTCGGATAAATTATCCTAAGCTGCCGCTTAAGGTCTGCTTTGATGTGGGTCAAAAAAGTCGCGGCGTGGTAATCCTGATTTTGCGGGTCAGGCGGACACCGGCGCAATGTCCACTTTGACCCAAAGCGGAACGGCGATGCGGTAACTCTCCTTAATGTGAGGACTGCTGACTTTTCTGATCGAATAGCTCATCGAGCGACACGGCATTGGGGCAAAATTCACGAAAATGCTCCTCGGCTGTTCCCTTAGCAAGTTCATGCTCGCATCGCTTTTTGTTGCTACAAGTGATGCACAGCCATTTCAGCTCGCGCATGACTAGCGGGTCCATATCAGCGATGACTTTTGGATCAACGTGCAGCGCGACTAGCATAGACTTCAGCAGATTTGCGTTACCGTGCCCCTTGCTAAGTTCGCGGAGTTGACTTGGGGTCACTCCAATCTCCTGCGCCATACGCATCACTTCGTCCGGACCACACATGCCGAATTCATTATTAAGGCCAAGCGCATTGCGATAAATGCTTACCCAAGCAGCGATAGCTTTAACGGCCGTTTCCACCAACGGATTGTTCGGAATTCTGTTTTCGCGGTTGATCATAGGACGCTCTTCATCACAAGCTTGAAAGAAAGCTTGGCAGAGTGATCAATTTGGTTATTGCGTTAGATCAATTTATTTTGGGCCACCGGTACATGGCACCCGTTGTATCGTGCTGCTACTTGACCCAGATCAAATCTCAACAACGTCAATAGCGCTGTCTGATTAATATCAAAGATAGCGTCGCGACTTTCAGCTTTTCTATTTCCAAGCGTTGCGCTCGCTACAGAGCATCCGCGCATGTGGAGGTAATCGTGGTAAAATCAGATCACGTTGTTGATCTCGAGCGGCGGCAGAAGTTCGTCGAAGACGAAATTACCAGAGTTGTGCCCTGTCGCCCCGATGACGATCTGATGGTCGGTGATCTCAAGCGGCGCTTGCTGCATCTCAGGCGTGAGCTTGATCGGCTTTATTATGCAGCGGCAGCGCGTCGATACCTGCACTGATAAGTGTCTGAATAGCGACTTCATCGTTCTGACAGCCATTTGGCCTAAAGGATTAACTGTGACAAAACTGACGACAGGCGATCTTCAAATTATTAGCCGCATAGCCATGTTTCGCGGTCTTAAGGCGGAGACCGTCGAACATATTGTCGCGCCGGCAACTGCGGTGACGTTGCGGCCGCGTGAACTAATCGTTCGTCAGGACGATCCCGCAACCGCATTTATTATCGTCATCGATGGATGGGTGAAACTCTATCGTACCACGCCCTCCGGCGACGATACGGTGATTGAAATGCTAACAAAGGGTCACAGCTTCGCAGAGGCCGTTGCGTTCACGGGTAACAGGTATTTGGCGACGGCCGAAGCGGTGAGCGAAGCGCGCGTCGCCCGCGTTCCGGCCAATCACATTGTCCGCTGCATCCGTCAAAGTCCTGACATTGCGTTGGGCATGATCGCGTCGGCCTCCCAGCACATGCATCATCTCATCCAACAGGTGGAGCAGCTCAAGGCGCAGAGCGGCGTGCAGCGTGTTGCTGAGTTTCTTGCGTCGCTGTCATTGGCCGAGCAAGGGCATTGTGCAGTCGCGCTACCTTACGACAAGCTGCTGATTGCAGGACAGCTCGGACTGACGCCCGAGTCTTTATCACGTGCATTTGCGCGCTTGCGAAGCATTGGCGTTGTTGTCGACGCGTCACATGTTGTGGTTAGGGACGTTGCCAAGCTGCGTCAGCTCGCCAACGACGATCGCAGTGCGGTGCGCGGCACATTGCGGTCGGTGCGTTTGCACCAAGATGGTCAGGATCGTGCCCACATGAAAGGTCGCTACGCCAACGCAGTAGCGTATCATGCCTGATCCCTGTTGGCGTGGGTTGCTGCGATGCGACTGGATAAACAGTCTTACCGGAGCAGGAGCGTCGACCTATAGCGATAATATTTCTTCGCGGTTCTGATTACCGCTGCACCTGTCAGCGAGTAGCTGCTTAATTGGATTACCGTGATATGATCGGCCCTAAGGGACTAGGGAACGATCACAATAGTCCAACGAGCGGCCGTAAGCGAAACGTTTGTTGAGGCGCCAAGTTCACAAACACGAGTGCCCTGATGCTTTCAAGTTTCAGATAATCACAGCGGTATCGTCTCAGGCTATAAGCTCGCAGGGGGTGGACACGATACGCACTCAATCCGAGACTATATCGGGCGCGAGAATATCCAGCACACCGCACGGATACACCGAACTAGCACCGACCACATGCAAGGATTTCTGGCGAGGAAAATTATATGTCCGACTGCCTCCACTGTGACATCCACGAACTCCTGGAGAGCCGCCTACAGGGTCAGGAAGCAAATTTGGCCGACATTGCAGCGAAAGTGACAGAGGTGCTTGCGGATTTGGTGCTTCTCGCACCTGTCGAGGAACGCGGGAGACTGATCGCCGACATACTGGCAAATCTTGGCGAATTTGTTTTGCAGAAAGGTGAGGATGCGGCCCCACAGACCGACCCACGTAAGCATTGATTTGTCCGAGTTCTTTTCGAGCACAATCTAATAACGGCAGCGCCCTTATGCTCTGAACATCAACGCTCTCTCGAACGCGATCGATACCGAGGCAGCGGGCTATTTCAAACGTAAGAACCGACTGAATTGGAAGCGTTGGATGGTGCCTGTCGGCGTTTGATGGGCATGATTGCGGCGTTCAACGAGCTCGAACGAGGGGCCCAATACCTTACCGAGCGAAGCGGCATCATGCCGAACAACAGGCAAACCGCTGCATCGTTCAGGGCCATCCAGAGCGAATGTACCTATGATAACGTGGCCGCCCAAGCGCACCGCTTTTCGGACGCATTCGGCGTATGCAGCCTGGTCGTTCGTTTCAGTCAAGAAATGAAACGCTGAGCGGTCGTGCCAGACATCATAAGTTTGGCTGGGCTGCCATGTCGTAACATCTGCGACGACCCATTTGACATGGCCGGCACGCGCGCCAAGCCTGGCACGCGATGTTGCGAGCGCCTTTTCCGACAGATCGAGCACTGTGATGGAGTCGAAGCCTTCATCGATCAGGGCATCGACCAGCCGGGATGCGCCGCCGCCGACATCAATAATTGACGCGCTATTATTCACGCCGGTCGCCCGGATCAGATCGAGAGAGATTGCCGGCGTTTCTTGAAACCAACTAACATCGCGTTCACCCTTGGTCTGGTAAACGCTCTGCCAGTGGGCCTGCCGTGCCGGGGTGCTCACGTCTGTTTTTTTCCACTGCCGTTTGAGAGCATATTGTTGCAATTAGATAGGAATAAATCTCGCCCAGGGCAACCTTACAGGAGCCATCGTGACCACGCCGCCTATACTCGACAATAAAGCCCCGGACTCGCCGTCCATATTCGAGCCGGCCGCCTTGTTACGTGAAGCCCGCCGGCAGAAAGGCCTCGCCTTTGTCGATGTGCCGCCGGTGTGTATCCTCGATCCGGATGGAGACATCGTTCGTCACCTCAAAGATTCCGGCAAGGCAAAGCGCTCGGACGTTTGGCCTTGTTATCACACCGAACTTTATGACTTTACGCTCGCCGGACAGACCATTGGCATCATCGGCTGCGCTGTCGGTGCACCGTTTGCGGTCCTGGTTGCTGAAGAGCTCTTTGCTTGCGGATGTCAGGTTTTAATCAGTCTGACATCAGCCGGCCAAATTGTACCAGCGGGAAATCCTCCCTATTTTGTCATTATTGATCGCGCCCTACGTGACGAAGGCACCAGCTATCACTACGCGGCGCCCAGTGCTTTTGCGCAAGCTGATCCTAACCTGATTGAGGCGGCGAGAAGTGCATTGGCGTCCGCGGACCAGCACGTTTATGTGGGAGCAAGCTGGACCACCGATGCACCCTTCCGGGAAACGGCCAGTGCCATTGCGACGGCGCGGACTAAGGGCGTGCTGGCCGTCGAAATGGAGGCCGCCGCGCTTTACACATTCGCGTGCAAGCGTAACAAAGCGGTGCTTTGTCTTGCGCACGTCACCAACACGATGGGGCTCGCCGACCGAGATTTTGAGAAGGGTAAAGCGGGCGGCACAGCCGATGCGCTTTCGATTCTCGAGACACTTGTGAAAATGCTGTGGCGGTAGGAAACGGCTACCATAGCCCGATCAGTTCTCCTCACCACGGAGCTGGGCTCCTGCTGAAATCGCTGTGAAGGCTGATCCGAGCGTCGTCTTGCCGTTTTCTGGTGGACGCTCATGAAGCATTCCAAATAGATTACGAAAGGAGGATGTTCGCCCCCGTCTCATCTGCCCGTATGAATATTATCCCATAATCTAAAATTCAAACATATCGATTAGGTCGCCGATGGCTGGGCCATTGATTGGTATGTAAGGATCGCTCTCCGCTGTGACCGGATTGGGCAGATTATCACGGCTACGTTTGCTGATGGGCGGCACTATCCAGTTTTTCTCGATGAACTTGAGAATTGAAACGTGATCCGCGTAGCTGTGCACTACGCGACCACCTTTTGCAAACGGAGAGACTACCAGCAGTGGAACCCGCGGACCGTCACCAAAGAAATCGATTGGCTGAATGTAGCCTGAATCCCAATAGCCCCCGCTCTCATCAAAGGTAATAAAAATCGCAGTGTCAGCCCATAGTGCTGGCTGACTCTGTACCTCGATTACAATCTTGCGGGCAAACGCTTCAAAAATGTCGAGCCTCGAACTGCGTGGATGGCCATCATTGAGACGGTTCGCATGGATAAAAGAGACCGCCGGCAACGCGTTGCTCTGGATATCATCATAGAGATCGCCGATGTCCTTGATATGCTCGCGGCGTAACAATGCGTTCGTCATGATCGATGGCGTATACTGCAAAAAATTACAGATCCTACAGTAGAGATCGCTGTTTGCATCCTTTACGTAGGCGTTCCAGCCTTCACCGTAGTACCGGAACGAAATATTCTTTCTGAGTAATGCATCGCCTATGGTTGGCAGCGGCGCCGGTGGCACCGCGAACCTGGTCTTCTTGTTGACGGTGCCATCGCCGAGGTATCCCGGCAGATAGTTGTTTACGAGATAGTAATGCGTGGGGTCGCAATTCGATTTTGGTTTGTTGGGCAGCGAGTTCAGGTAATCGGCAATAGCAGCAACACCTGGCCGGGTCACATCGGCGCAGGCGACATAGGCAGCACCGAAATATCCATCTTGGATGTAGTAATTATTTGTGCCCGCCTGTGGATTAGGATTCTCGATCTGATTGCGTGGCGGTATCGCTGCCTTGCCGCTGCCGTCGCTATACCAGATGGCATCGCCAGCGCCGAGCATTATATGGTTCGGGCCGGTACCGCCAACAAATGCCTGATGATAGTTGTCGCTCATCGTATAGGTATCAGCGAGTTGCTTTAGGAAAGCGGCATCGCCGTTATTGACGTTGTAGAACCCCATCGCGACCGAGCCTTCGCCAGTCGTTCGATCGTCGAAACCTGGCGGCTGTGGCTTGCCATTGCTGCCGTGGCCTACGCTCACCTCAACCCACGGGAACAAATCGTTAAGGCAACCGCTTGGATTGTCCGAGGTGGTGTGATGAATGCTGCAATCCATCTGCTGCCACATCTGGAAAAAGCGATGAACGGGATCGGCCGCATAGGCGCTATATTGGATGCCCGGCGTTATTTGGTATGGACCGTTCGGCAACGAATTTGCGTTGGGGATACGGGTGTCGATGGAGTTTTCAGGTAGGCCAGTCGCACCACGTAGCAGCAGGTGCCGATCCTCGGGGAGAATGCCGGTATTTAATTCGGCCGCAGAGGGCGATTGGAATGGGGGCCCTGATTGGTCGCTAGCGTTTTGTGGTGCGCCATCCGTCATTGCTGGCGGCAATGTCGTGTAGGCTTGTTTGTGAGAAGGGGCGATTTCGTAAGTTGACGTGACCTGAGCTTGATATTGCGTCGCCTTTGAAAAGTTCGGACCGGGTGTTCCGTCCTCTTTGATGATTCCTTGAGATAAGAGATTGCGTACGGATTGGCCGGGTCGTGCTTTGTAAGCC
>Ga0207784_1000162_pt1 | contig 12805 bp, 12 predicted proteins | sample LuqExpMetageno66_FD_187823 | JGI IMG/M metagenome (GOLD analysis project Ga0207784, IMG submission 187823) | Tropical forest soil microbial communities from Luquillo Experimental Forest, Puerto Rico - Sample 66 (SPAdes) | ecosystem: Environmental > Terrestrial > Soil > Tropical forest ... | reverse complement strand
GTCGCCAAGCGCGCGCAAGGCTTCTCCATGCGTGTTCTCTACTGGACGCCGCGGCGCAAATCGGAAGCCGAGGAGCGCGAGGCCGGGCTCACTTACGTGTCGTTGGACGAATTGCTGCGCGAATCCGATTTCGTCTCGCTGCACTCGCCGCTCAATGCGGAGACGCGGCACCAAATCGGCAAGCGTGAATTCGGCCTGATGAAGAAGACTGCGTTCGTCGTCAACACCGCACGCGGTCCGATCATCGACGAGGACGCGCTGGTGCGCGCGCTGAAGGCTAAGAAGATCGCCGGCGCGGGTCTCGACGTGTTCGAGCGCGAGCCGAAAGTGCACGCCGAGCTGAAGAAGATGAAGAACGTGGTGCTCAATCCGCATCTCGGCAGCGCGACTGTCGAGGTGCGTGAGGAAATGGCGCGCATCGTGGTCGACAACATCGAGGCGCTGCTTTCGGGCCGCACGCCGCCGAATTGCGTCAACCCAGAAGTTTTGAAGTGCTCCGCCTGATATGCCGTTTTACGATTTGTCGCGCGCCCAGGTGACGATCACCCGCACCGTGCGGTCGTTCACGTTCGGATGCGGCATCGGCGGGCTTTCGATGTGCAACAGATCGTCGCCCTCAAAGCGCAGAAACCGTATCTGCTCGCCGCCGACCCAGGCCTCGTTCCAGGCGACCTCGACTTTGGTGATGACCTTATGGCCTTCCACGCGATAACGGCCGCTGTAAGCGATCATCGTGCGCAAGGCGTTGGCCCTGTCCTCGTCGGTCTTCGGCACCGGGCGCCCGTCGGCCGTGACGAGCGCGATCCAGCGGCCTTCCTGTGTCGCGATCTGATAGCCGCGCGGATGCTCGCCGAGCACCGGCGTGCGCTCCTTCGTTTGCGCGTCCTCGTAAACGACCGAGACGAGCTTCCAGGTGCCGACGATATTGCCGCTGTCTGCCGCATGCAGGGGTGAGGCGACCAGCAGGAACGCGCACAGTAGAAGCAAGCGCATGCAAAGCTCCTATTCGGCCGTCCAGCCGCCGTCGAGCACCATTGCCGAGCCGGTCATGAGCGACGACGCATTGCTCGCCAAAAAGACGATCGCGCCGGTCAGCTCTTCCAATTGTCCCAGACGGCCGAGCTTGATCTTCGACAGCACCTCATCGCGAAACGCCTTGTTCTCGAAGAACGGCCGCGTCATCGGCGTTTCCAGGAAAGTCGGGCCGATCGAATTGACGCGAATGTTGTGCGGCGCGAGCTCGACCGCCATCGCCTTGGTGAAGCCTTCCATCGCGTGTTTGGACGCGCAGTAGACAGTGCGTCGCGCCGCGCCGACGTGGCCCATCTGTGACGAGATGTTGATGATCGAACCGGGGAGCCTGGCCTCGATCAGCCGCGTCGCCACCGTCTGCGCCATGAAAAACGCGGCGCGCACGTTGAGACCCATGATCGTGTCGAAGTCATCGACGGTAACGTCGGGCAGCATCTTCGGGCGGTTCATGCCGGCGTTATTGACCAGAATCTGAAACGGCTCGCGCGCTGCGAGCGCCTTGCGCACGGCGTCGATGTCGGTGACGTCGAGCGTCAGCGCATCCGCCTGCTGACCGCGCGCGCGGATCGCCTTCGCCGCTTCCTCGATCTCCTTCGTCGTGCGCGCGGCGAGCGTTACATGCGCGCCGGCATCGGTCAGCGCGCTCGCCGCGGCGAGCCCGATGCCGCGGCCTCCGCCGGTCACCAGCGCGCGCCGGCCGTCGAGGCGGAAGGAGGGGGTGCGGGTGAGATCAATGCTCATGTTCGTCATGCCCGGCCTTGTGTCGGGCATCCACGTCTTGGGTGACTATCGAAGACGTGGATGGCAGGGACAAGCCCAGCCATGACGTCGAGATGCTATTCCGCCGCCTGCCCATACGGCACATTACGCCCGCCGTAACGCCGCACGCGTACGTTGGCCTGCTCGGCATGCGCGACGAAGCCTTCCAGCATGCACAGCCGTGAGCAGTATTCGCCGATCATCGCGCTCGCTTCGTCCGTCAAGACCTTCTGGTAGGTGCAGGTCTTGAGGAATTTGCCGACCCACAGCCCGCCGGTGAAGCGCGCGTTCTTCTTGGTCGGCAGCGTGTGGTTGGTGCCGATCACCTTGTCGCCATAGGCGACGTTGGTGCGCGGTCCCAAGAACAGCGAGCCGTAGTTCGTCATGCCATTGAGAAACACGTCAGGGTCGCGAGTCATCACCTGCACGTGCTCGGAGGCAATCCGGTCGGCTTCCGCGATCATCTCCTGTTCGCTGTCACAGACGATGACCTCGCCATAGTCCTTCCACGCCTGCGAAGCGGTGTCGGCGGTCGGCAGGATGGTGAGCAGCCGCTCGATTTCGCGGATCGTCTCGCGCGCGAGTTTTTCCGAATTGGTCAGCAGGACGGCAGGCGAGGTCGGGCCGTGCTCGGCCTGCCCGAGCAGATCGGTTGCGCAGACTTCGCCGTCGACCGTGTCGTCCGCGATGACGAGTGTCTCGGTCGGACCCGCTAGCAGGTCGATGCCGACGCGGCCATAAAGCTGGCGCTTGGCTTCCGCGACATAGGCGTTGCCCGGCCCGACGATCATGTCGACCGGCGCGATCGTCTCGGTGCCGAGCGCCATCGCGGCGACGGCCTGCACGCCGCCGAGCACAAAGATCTCGTCCGCGCCGCCGAAATGCATCGCCGCGACGATCGCGGGATGCGGGCCTCCTTTGTACGGGGGCGCGCAGGCTATGATGCGCTTCACACCGGCCACGCGCGCGGTAACGATGGACATGTGCGCAGAGGCGACCATCGGGTAGCGCCCGCCCGGCACATAGCAGCCGATCGAATTCACCGGAATGTGCCTGTGGCCGAGCACGACGCCGGGCAGCGTCTCGACCTCGACTTCCTGCATGCTGTCGCGCTGCTTTTGCGCGAAATTGCGCACCTGCGCCTGCGCGAACTTGATATCGTCGAGATCGCGTTTCGGCACCTGCGCGATCGCGCGCTCGATCTCCTGCGGCGTGAGCTTGAAGCTCGCCGGCGACCATTTATCGAATTTCTCCGACAGCTCGCGGATCGCCGCGTTGCCGCGCTTTTTCACGTCGTCGAGGATGCTTTCGACGGTCTGGCGCACCTTGGCGTCGGCCGCCTCGATCGCGCTCGCGTCCATTCCGCGTTTGAGATAGCGGGGCATAGGAGTTCTCCTTTCTTGTGTCCCGAGCGCAGCGCAGCACGAAGCGAAAGCGAAGTGGTGCACTGCAGACCCGGGATGCCGGTTGCCTTATGCCTAACCGGGGTCCCGCATCTGCAGCGCACCGCTGCGCGCTGCACCGCGCGCGGGACAAGAGGCCGTTATTTTATCGCTTGCGGGTTGATTGGGCTGCCCGTGCCGCCGGTGATGATCAGCGGCGGGCCGCAGAAGAAGAACTCGTAGACGCCGTCGTCGCTGCAATCCTGCGCGAGGTCCTTCAGATAGAAGATCTCGCCCATGCACAGGCCCATTGACGGAATCACGACCCAGTGCCAGGGCTGGTTGGCTTCGGTTGTCTCGTTGGGCCGAACCTCCACACCCCAGGTGTCGGTGCAGATCGCGGCAAGCTGCTTGTCCTGGCACCAGTAGCAATTCTCGAACTTTACGCCCGGCGCATCGCCGCCGGCGTAGCCGCCCCATTCGCCCTCGGCTTGGCAACGTTCCATCTGTCCGGTGCGGACCAGCACGAAGTCGCCCTTCCTGATCTCGACGTTCTGCGCCTTGGCACATTTGTCGAGCTCGTCGTTTGAGATGCTCTCGCCGTCCTGCATCCACTTGACGCCGCGGAAGCGCGCGATGTCGAGCAGCACGCCGCGGCCGACCATCTTGTTCTTCGAGTGCTCGATGCCGAGCACCGACAGGCCGCGCGAGTCGATCAGCTTGGCGTCGTGCCCGTTATAGGCCTTGTCCTCGTAGAACACGTGGCCGAGCGCGTCCCAGTGCGTCGCACCCTGTACGCACAGCATCAAAGTGTCATCGGCGTAGCGGATCTGATTCCAGTCCTGCTGGCCGGCGATGGCGTCGGTGCCGGTGGCGAGCATCTGGTGGATTGGGTTGAACCGGCCGCCGAACAGTCCCGTCTGCGGCCCGGTCCGGTCGAGCGGGATGCCGAGCGCGAATACCTTGCCGGTGCGTATCAGCCGCGCGGCGGCGACGATGTCTTCCGGCGTGACGTGATTGAGTGTGCCGATCTGGTCGTCCTTGCCCCAGCGTCCCCAGTTGCTCAGCTTCCTTGAGGCTTCCGCGATCGCCCCTTTGCCCACCTTAATGTTCATCCAACCGTATCCTTCTATGTTCTTCTGCGTGCGTTTTTCCGTCCGCCGATCACAATATTGCGACGGGCGGAGGCATTACTTCAAGGCGAGTGTAGCTTTGCAGCGCGAGCAAGGCTTGCTCATGATCAAGCCGGATGGCCGAAGATCAATCGGCGACGTTTGGGAGGATGAAAATGATTCCGGCGAACTGGATGCCCCGCATGCGCGGGGCATGACCCTTTTGCTGCGACTTACACCTTTCCCAAGGCCGCCAAGATCTTCCCCGGCGTGAACGGCATATCCACGAGCGGAGCGGCGTCCAAGGGACGCAACGCGTCGTTGATCGCGTTCATCACGCAGGCCGGCGCGCCGGCGGTGCCTGCTTCGCCGGCACCTTTCGCGCCGAGCTCGCTGTCCGCCGTCGGCGAGACGACGTGCCCGCATTCGATGTCGGGCATCTCCGCCGCCATCGGCACGAGATAATCCATCATGCTGGCGTTGAGCATCTGCCCGCGCTCGTCATAGACGCATTGCTCATAGAGCGCCGCGCCGATGCCCTGTACGATGCCGCCGCGGATCTGTTCATCGACGAGCTGCGGGTTGACTATCGTGCCGCAGTCCTCGACGCACCAGTGCTTGAGCAATTTGACAAAGCCGGTGTCGATATCGACTTCCAGATAGCTCGCCTGGATGCCGTTGGTGAAGGCGAACGGCCAGCCGCGCGGCACGTAATGCCGCGTCGCGACGAGTTCGGCCTGGATGCCAGCGGGCAAAGTGTCGGGCCGGAAGTAGGCGACGCGCGCGAGCTCTTCAAGAGGCAGTCGTTCGGCGCCCGTCGCGCGATCAACAACGATGCCGTTGTAGATGTCCAGATCGCCGGGCTTCGCCTGCAACATGGCCGCGGCGAGCGCGACCACGTTCTCGCGCAGCGCCTTGCCCGCCTGCCACGCGGCTTCGCCGCCGATGCCAGCCGCGCGCGAGGCCCACGTCCCGCCGCCATAGGGCGTGTTGTCGGTATCGCCGGTGACGACGCGCACCTTCTCGATCGGCACGCCGAAGGCGCTCGCCGTCACCTGCGCGATCACGGCTTCGGCGCCCTGGCCCTGCTCGGTCACGCCGGTATGCACCGAGATCGCGCCCTGCGCGTCGAGCTTCACCGTCGCGCCGTCCTGCGACGTGATGCGCGCGCCGCCGACGCCGTAGAACGCAGCGGACGGGTTGGTCACTTCGATGAACGAGGCGAATCCGATCCCGCGATAGATGCCTTTCTCGCGCAGCCGCGCCTGCTCAGCGCGTAAGCCCGCGTAGTTCATCATCGAGTCGAGATGCGCGAGAGCCGCATGATGTGACAGCAGCTCGAATTTCAGCCCCGACGCCGACTGCGCAGGGTAGGCGTCGTCGGCAAACAGATTACGCCGGCGCAATTCGAGCGGATCCATGCCGATCTTCGCCGCTGCAAGCTCGACGAGACCTTCCGTGACGGCGACCGCGATCGGATGGCCGACCGCGCGGTACTGGCACATCACGTTCTTGTTGGTGAACACGACGCGCGCCTGCGCGCGGTAGTTCGGGCATGTGTAGGGGCCGCCGACGAGATTGACGACCTGGTTCGCCTCGATCCCCGAAGTGCGCGGATAGACCGAGTAGGGACCGATGCCGGTCAGGTCGTCGACTTCGAAGGCCGTGATCGTGCCGTCGTTCTTCACGCCAATCTTCGCCTTGATGCGGTGATCGCGCGCATGGATGTCAGTGACGAAACTTTCCAGCCTGTCGGCGACGAATTTGACCGGTCGCTTGAGCAGCTTCGACAGCGCGACCGTCGCCATCTCGTCGGCATAGGTGTGCACCTTGATGCCGAAAGAGCCGCCGACGTCCTTGGTGACGACGCGCACCTGATCATGACGGAGGTTCAGGTGTTTGGCGAACAGGTCCTGCATCATGTGCGGCGCCTGCGTGCCTTGATACACGGTCAGGCGCTGCTCGCCCTGGCTCCAGTCGGCGACGATCGAGCGCGGCTCGTTGGTCACGCCGGTGTGGCGCCCGAAGCGGAAGGTGGTCTCAATCACCACATCGGATTCGGCGAAGGCATTGTCGACCGTGCCGACGTCGAGCTTGCGTTCGAAGCACAGATTGTCGCCCAGCGAGGCTTGGATCACCGGCGTGTTCGCATCGAGCGCGGTTTCCGGGTCGACGACCGCGGGCAGTTCCTCGTAGGTCACCTCGACCAACTCGCAGGCGTCTTCGGCCTGTGCTCGGGTGCGCGCGACGACAGCGCAGACGGCTTCGCCCTGCCAGCACGCGCGCTCGACCGCGATCGGATGCTGTGGCGCAGATTTGAGGCCCTTGAGATGCGTGAGCACGCCCACCCACGGCGTCATGATCTGCGCCAGCTCCGCGCCGGTTACGACTGCGATCACACCGAGTGCTTGCTTCGCCCGCGTCGTCTCGATTTTGACGATCCGCGCATGCGCATGCGGAGAACGAACGAATGCGACATGCGCCATGCGCGGCAGCACGACGTCGCTGACATATTGTCCCCGGCCCTGGGTGAGTCGCTGCAAATTTGGCCGCGGCACCGAACGGCCGATATACGAGTTCGGCCTGTCGAGCGCGCTCAATACGGCGGGAGAGTCTTCGGCGATGTCCATCACGCTTCTCCCGCGCGCTGTTTTGCAATTGCCTCGACTGCGTCGACTATCGCCTGATAGCCGGTGCAGCGGCAGTAATTGCCGGAGAGATGATCGCGGATCGCGTCGCGCGACGGGATGCCGCCGCGCGCGAGCAGATCCTGCGCCGCGATGAGCATGCCGGGCGTGCAATAGCCGCACTGCAGGGCATTGCGTTGCGCGAACGCGGCTTGAAGGTCCGCGACTTCGCCTGCATCCGACAGTCCTTCGATCGTTTCGACCGTTGCGCCGTCGCATTGCACTGCAAGGGTGAGACAGGCGCGCACGATCTCGCCGTTCACGCGTACGGTACAGGTGCCGCAGACGCCGTGCTCGCAGCCGGTATGCGTGCCGGTAAGCGCCAGATCCTCGCGCAGGAAGTCGGCGAGACTCTTGCGCGCCTCGACGCGCTCGCTCACTTGCTCGCCGTTCACGGTCAGGCTGATGTCGAGGAGGAAGTCGCTCATGGCCGCTCCCGCATCAATTGCTGCGCCACGCGGCGCAGCAGCACGCCGGCAAGATGCTTGCGCACGGCGCCGGTCGCGTGAATGTCGTCTGCGGGCGCAAGATCGAGCGAGGCGACAGCGGCGTCGATATCGCCTTCGGAGAGCGCACGCTCGGATGCGAGCGTGCGCACCGCCGTCGTGCCAACGCCGAAAAATGCGAGACGCATGTCTCGGAATGTCCTGCCGTTTGCGCGCGCCGAGGCCGCGAGGCCGACCAATGCATAATCGCCGTGCCGCCGCGCAAGCTCTGCAAAGCCGAAGCGGCTGTCTGCGGTCGCTGTCGGCACGCGGATGCCGGTCACCATTTCGCCCGGTGCGAGCGCTGTCTCGAACAGACCACGGAAGAAATCGTCGGCCACAATGCTCCGCTCTCCCTTCGCGCCGCGCGCGACCACCTCGCCCCCGAGCGCAAGCAAACACGCCGGCAATTCGGCGGCCGGATCGGCATAGGCAATCGAGCCGCCCATTGTGCCGCGATTGCGGATCGCTGGATGCGCGATGTGCGGCAAAGCGCGTGCGATCAGCGGCGCCGAGCGCGCAAGCGTCTCGTCGCGTTCGGCTTGCGCATGCCGCACTAGCGTGCCGATCGAGACAGTGCCGTCCTTCACCTCGATCTCGTCGATCTCGCCAATGCCGTTGATGTCGATCAGCAGCGGCGGAGCCGAAAGCCGCATGTTCAGCGCCGGGATGAGGCTCTGGCCGCCGGCGAGCAGCCGCGCTTCGGGCTCGCCAGCCATCAGGCTCAGCGCCTCATCGAGCGAGCGGGCCTTCTTGTACGCGAACGGCGCCGGCTTCACGTCCTCCCCCTGTATTCTTTTGCGGTATTCTGGCGGGGAAGGGCGGGCCGCGCAATGCGCGTCAGACGAGCGTTTTCACGATATCGATCGCGCGTCGCAGCAGCGTCATCGAAGCCTCTTCTGTGCGAAACGCCGCGTGCGAGGTGAGCGTGACGTTCGGCAGCTGGGCTAGGGGATGATCCGCCTTCAGCGGCTCTGCGTGAAACACGTCGAGCCCGGCATGCCGGATGTGCTTCGTCTCGAGCGCCTCGATCAAAGCCGCTTCGTCGACAAGCGCGCCGCGCGCCGTGTTCACCAGCAATGCGCCTGGCTTCATCCGCGCGATGCGCTCGCGGCTCAAGAAGCTGCGCGTCTCGTCGTTGAGCACGAGGTTGAGCGAGAGAACGTCCGCGCATGCAAGCAGCGTGTCGATGTCGACCTGAGGGCAGGGCGCGTCGGTCTTCGGCGTGCGATTATAGGCGATCACTTGCATGCCGATGCCCGATGCGATGCGTACAACCTCGCAGCCGATGCCGCCGAGCCCGATGACGCCCAGCGTCTTACCCAGCAGTTGAACGCCTTCCTGCGGCGTCCACGCGCCGCCGCGCACCTCGCGGTCCATGCGCGCGATGTCGCGCGCGGCCGCGAACATCAGCGCGATCGTGTGCTCGGCGACAGCTGTGTCGCCATAGCCCTTGATCGTGTGCACTTTCACGCCGCGTGCATCGAGGTCGGCGAGGTTCATATAGCTTGCCGCGCCCGTGCCGAGAAAGACGATGTGCTTGAGTTGCGGACATTGCGCCACGAGTTCGGTCGGCATGTAGGAATGATCGTCGAGCGCGATGTCATAGCCGGCGAGCACGCGCGGGAGATGCTCGCGCGGAAACGGCGTACCGTTCACGTCGATCGGCGGATCGCCCGTGCGATGCACTTTCGCCCACACCGGCGCGAGCTGATCGTTGCAGTCGATGAACAGTGATTTCATTACGCTTCGCTTGTGACAAGAACGCTTTGCGCCAGTCAAGCCGTGGCCGTTGACGCGCCTCCGGTTTGGGGAATAGTTGCGGACTGCGGCAAACCGGAGCGCAGCATAATACGCGTCCGGAAGCCTCGCTATGCCGCGCGCTGCAAGTCGGCCATTGGACCGTCGATGAAACTCGCCAGCTATAAAGCGCGCGGACGGGAGAGTTTCGGCGCCGTCAGCGGCGACGGTGTCGTCGACCTCAAGCTCAGGCTCGGCGCGAACTACACCGACATTCTTCATCTGCTGCGTGCGGGAGCGCTCGACACGGCGCTCGCTGCGGCGCGCGGCGTGCGCCCGGATTTCCCGCTGCGCGACATTGAGTTGCTACCGCCGATCGCGTCGCCGGAAAAGATCCTATGCATCGGCATTAATTACGCAAACCGGAACACCGACTATGGCGATCAGGAGCCGCCGCAGTATCCGAGCATGTTCTACCGCGCGCCGAATTCGCTGGTCGGGCACGAGCACGACCTGATCATCCCGCGCGAATCCGAACAGCTTGACTACGAGGGCGAGATTGCGCTTGTGGTCGGCCCCGGCGGCCGCCGGATCGCGCGCCAGGAGGCCCTGGCGCATGTCGCCGGGGTCACCTTGTGCAACGAAGGCACGATCCGCGACTGGATCAGGCACGGCAAGTTCAATGTCACACAAGGCAAGAACTGGGATGCGAGCGGCAGTATCGGGCCGTGGATCGTCACCGCCGACGAGGTGGATCTGACTAAACCGTTGCAGATTACCGCGCGTCTCAACGGCGAAGTCACGCAAGACGACACTACCGATCACCTGATAAAATCCTTCCCCGATCTGATCGCGTATGTGAGTACGTTCATGACGCTCAAGCCCGGCGACATCATCGCAACTGGCACGCCAGTGAAGCTAAAGCGCGACGAGACTTCGCGGTGGCTGAAAGCCGGCGACACGCTGGAGATCGAGTGTCCAGCGGTCGGCGTGCTGCGCAACAGAGTGGTGGCTGAGCAATGAGCGCAAAGTCTGTCTGCGTCATTGGCTATCCGGTGAAGCATTCGCGCTCGCCGCTGATCCACAACTATTGGATCAAGCAGCACGGGATCGATGCCGAGTATCGTACAGAGGAAGTGCCGCCGCAGGATTTCCCCGCTTTCGTGCAGAGTTTGCGCGAACACGGCTACGTGGGCGCGAATGTGACGGTGCCGCATAAGCAAGCTTCGATGGCGGTGAGCGAGCCGGACGCGCGCGCGCGCGCGGTCGGTGCGGCGAATACGCTTTGGTATGCAGACGGCGTGCTGCGCTCGACCAATTCGGATGTCGAGGGCTTCCTAGCCAATCTCGACGGCGCCGCGCCCGGCTGGGACCGTGGGCTCGAAAGCGCGGTCGTGCTTGGCGCCGGCGGTGGGGCACGCGCCGCCGTGTTCGCGCTGATGCAACGTGACGTGCAGCGTATTCATGTGATCAACCGTACGATCGCGCGCGCTGAGGCTCTGCAGAAGCAGTTTGGTCCGCGTGTGCGTCCGGCCGGATGGGATGAGACCACGGGTCTGCTCGGCGGAGCCGGATTGCTGGTCAATACGACCACGCTCGGGATGGAAGGCTGCCCGCCGCTCGAGATCAATTTGCGCTGCCCGGCCTCGCTCGTCGTCGCCGATCTCGTCTATCACCCGCTGCTCACGAAATTGTTGACAGCCGCGCGCGAGCGTGGCTTGCGGACAGCAGACGGCCTCGGCATGCTTTTGCACCAAGCGGTGCGCGGATTTGAACTGTGGTTCGGTGTTCGTCCACAGGTGACGCCCGAGCTACGCGCGATGATCGAATCCGATCTCGGCAAGGGCCGCGAGCCCACGCGGGCGCCGGCTGCGCCCGAGAAAAAACGCACAAGCAAGCGCCGAAAGGGTGCCGCTCCCTGACGGCGTACGACGCCAAAGGGGAAGATCAGATGATTCCATTTCACACGACTGGTCGCGTTCTGCTCGCGGCGCTAGCGCTCGTGTGCGCGATGGCGACCGCCGATGCGCAGCAACCCGTTCGAATTCGCGGCCAGGTCGAGAAGATCGATGCGGAAACCATGCAGGTAAAAGCGCGCGACGGAGCGACGTATACTGCGAAGATCGCCGACGATGCGCGCGTTGCCGCTTTGGTTAAGGCTTCGCTCGCCGACATCAAAGAAGACACGTTTTTGGGCATCGGCGGGCTCCCGCAGCCCGACGGCAGCGTGAAGGCCTATTCGATTCACATCTTCCTCCCCGCGCAGCGGGGAAAGATTGCTGATCGCACCGGACCGTGGGACGGGATGCCCGACGGCAGCATGACGAATATTGGTGACGCCGGAGACCTCGATTGTGGCGGTCGCAGCCGGCGACAAGAGTGAGTTGAAGCCGGGCACGCCCATTTTTATCCTTGGCGGCGAAAAACAGACGGACGGAACGATTTTGGTGAAGGCACTGTATTTCGGCCGTGGCGTGACGCCGCCGATGTGAGCCCATCCGCCTTCTCGAACGCGCGCCGGCGTCGCTAAGCGAGCGGGACGGGCGCAACCTGCGCAGACGTGGTTCAGCGGGCTAAAGACGAGCATCAACGCCGCAAAGTTCCGCGCGCTGGCAATCCATGAGTCCAGTCGGCCTGCCGGCTGAAAATGTATCTATTTCAATGCATTATATGGTTAACAAACCGCTTTACATTCCGTTCGATCGGCAAAATACTAAAAGTTGCTGCTGCAGCGTCTTCTGAGCAAGGAGAGGGCGAACGGCTATGGCCACTGCTACGGAGATTACGACTACTACGGATATTCTCCCACTTATTACAGCTACAACGACGGCTATTACGGCTACGGACGCGGTCGAAGGAGCGCAACAGCACGATAGTGGGATGGAAATCGGTGTTCATGCCAAAATTGCGTCAATGTCGAATTGTGCCGATCGCCACGGATCAAACTACTCCACCTGAAACGTAGGAGGCTGAAATGTCGAAGTTGTTGAAGTCCGCGATGCTGGCCGCAGGACTGGCCGCGTGCGCAGCTGTGCCGTCTGCATCGGCCGGCGGCGGGTATTACGGCGTCGGCTACGGCGGGTGTTGTGGCGTCAGATACATCGGATACCACCCTCACGATCATTATTCTTATGGGTACACATCCTGCTGCTATGAGCGCACCGTCAGATATCGCCGCGTCCATGCCGATCCGTACGACGGCGGGTATTACCCCCGGCACGTCTATTACGATCCCTATCCGTATATTGCGCACTACGGCGGGTATTACGGCGTCGGCGTGTACGGCTGGGGTCCACGGCGTTATTACTACGGCGGCTGGTAAGCCAATTCACGTCCGCGTTCGCGCCTTCACTCGCAACGAGGACCGCGCCGGTTTGGTATATTTTTCGGGGCGGACATCGTTCGTCCGCCGCCGTTGTAATTCCGTCGCAGGCGTGCGGACATCTTTTAATTTGTTTATTCGTCAGCTTTGCCGTTTCGGCGGCTTCCCTGCACACAACTGAACCCCAAAAATCGCGCCAACGACAGCGTGTGGGCTACTGCAGAGCTCAGATCGTGCGAACCTTAGTCGGGTCGGGAAGCTAAATCAGGAGTCGCGAGCTGTCGCG
>Ga0207784_1000160_pt1 | contig 12823 bp, 13 predicted proteins | sample LuqExpMetageno66_FD_187823 | JGI IMG/M metagenome (GOLD analysis project Ga0207784, IMG submission 187823) | Tropical forest soil microbial communities from Luquillo Experimental Forest, Puerto Rico - Sample 66 (SPAdes) | ecosystem: Environmental > Terrestrial > Soil > Tropical forest ... | reverse complement strand
ATCGGCAACACGATGAATGCCGTCGCCGCTAAGAGGCCGATCAACCGGCGGGGGAGATACGCGACGCGCGAAGCCTCCCGATCGAAGCGACAGATGGAGCCGGTGTCCCGCCGCCGCCTAGTCGGCACTGATGCCCTTGGCCCTGATGGCCGAGACCGCGGCCGGCGATTTCAAAAACGTGACCAGATCGCGTGCCGCCTTCTGGTTCGACGACGTCGCCGCCACCGCAGCGGTGAATACGATGTATGACTGGATCTCTTCAGGGATCGGACCAACGAGTTGCGCACCCGGCACGGACAGGATGTTCGGAATGACGATGATTCCCAATTCCACGTCGCCGGCCGCCACGGCTTCGGACACTGATTCCGTCTCCGGCTTGACCGTCTTGTCCCGAAGCGCGTCGGCGATGCCCATGCGCGCGAACAGCTTGTCGAGATAGATCGTGCTGGCGCCTTCCTTCAGATAGGTGATGGATTTGGCAGCAAGCAGCGTCTGCCTAAACTCATCGACCGTGCCAATCTCGGGAAGCTTGGTGCCGCGCCGGACGGCCACTCCGATTCCAGCCTTCATGATGTCGGCACGCGTATCGGCGACAAGGTTGCCCTTCTTGATCAGATCATCCGTCTGAAAGTTGACCAGAACGGCGAGATCGAAAGGCTCACCCGCCTCGATTCTTCGCTTCATCACGGCGGCGACGTCGGTGAGCACGACCAGTTTGTGGCCTGTGGTCCGCTCGTATTGAGGACCGATGTCATCGATCACCATCTTCGTGACGCGCGAACCGAAGATTTTGAGCTCATCGCCCGATGAAGAATTGGCGGCAAGGCCGAGCAATCCAACGGCCAGGCATATGCACGAGAACGTCTTCATCAGGGCTGCCTTAACAAAGCGACGAGATCGAAACGGGGTCGGACCGCGGCGATGCCGGCCGCGCATAACCCCGCTGCATCGGAGCCGACCCTAGCGTTGTGCATAGCGGCCCGGCGGAGGCGATCAGATTTTGGTGGCCGCGCGAGACAGAAGCTTCCAGTCCACGCCCTGCTTCTGCCAGTTCATCAGGACGTGAATTTTCACGCTGCTCTTCTTGCCGTCGGCGATAGTCTCGCTTTCACTCACCCAGGTGAACCGCACGATCGCCGCCGGACCGACGACGGCGATCTTCGGATTCTGGTAGTCGAGCGACAGATATTTCGTTTTGCGGCTGGTGGCATTTGCGATGAAAGTCGCCTTATCCTCGACCCGCGCATCAGAGTGGCTGTAGCTGAGCTCCGCCGCGCAGAGCGCGTCGAGAGCCCTAGCGTCGGCCGCGATCTGCGCCATGCGGAACGCCTCGACCTTCTTCGCGACGACATCTTCATCAGCCGAGGCTGCGAATGCTGGGCTTAGGCTCAGAAGTCCGACAGCCAAAGCCGGCAAGACCAGTTGACGACGATCGATCTTCATTTTTGTTTTGCCCCGTTGTTCCTCTTAAGGCCAATTTCGCAGCCCTGTTGCTTGTCGTCGAGCCACTCGCTGTCAGCGCAAGGATAAGCTGCGTCAAGATTTCGCCGCGCATGGTTTCGGGGCTAGTCCAGGATGCTGCCCCGAATGAGCATTGCGGACACTCACTTTTGGCTCAAGCAATCAGGAGCTACGAGCACATGAGTTCCTACCGATTCGCCTCCTTGCGCTCCGGATGCAGGAGTAGCTTCTGCACGCGCCAGTTCAGAAGTTCTGCAACGTAAAGGACGTTCTCCGATGGGCACGCGATCGCGTGAATCCAGCCGAATTGCTTGAGCTGCTTGCCGGACTCGCCGAAATAGCCAAGTAGCTTTCCCTCTAGACTTAGCTTGTAGACGCGACCCGGATAGGCGTCTGACGTGTATAGGACCTGGTTGGGCGGTGGTGTGATGCAAACGGTCCACGGCGAGCCAGGCGCCATCGTCATCACCTGCTGGTACGATTGCAAAGTGGGCTTGCTGCCGATCGCCGGTCGTGCATCGTCCTTGACTGGGATGTCGATCTTGATCATGCGCAGGAATTTGCCGTCACCGTCAAATACTTGAATGCGGCCGTTACCCCGGTCCGCCACGTAGACATTGCCCTGCGCATCCGTCGCAATGTTGTGCGGCGTGTTGAATTGGCCCGGCTCCTTGCCGCGATCACCCCACGATTTCAGCCAAGTGCCATTCTTGTCCGCCTTTGCCACACGCGAATTGATGTAGCCGTCGCTGATGTAGATTTCGCCCTGCGGGCCGAAGGCGACGTCTGTCACCTGCCGGAAGCGCCCGTCCTCGGCCACCTTCGGAGGGACCGGGTGCTTGAGTGGAGCGGTGTCCTCGTCAGACGCCTCCTGCTTGCGTCCGAAGACCATTGTGACGTGACCTTCCGGGTTGAAGCGGACAACCATGTCCGACCCTTTATCGATCGCCCAGATGTTGTCGTTCTTATCGATGCGAACCGCGTGTCCGAAGCTCCAGGCATAAAGATTTTTGCCGATCTCACGGATGAATTTTCCGTTCGGCGCGAATTCCAATAGCTGCGCGGCGGTGGCACCATACGCGGGACCGCTGGTGTTGCCGCGGGAGAATACGAAGATGTGGTTTTTTGAGTCGACGGCGATTCCCGTCACTTCGCCGAAGTTCATATCTGGCGGAAGCTTCAGCGGATTCGGCACGGAGTCGAATCCGATTTCCGGAACGGCATCCTGCGCCTTTACGGCCGCAGGTGCCAAAACCACCGTGGTGCAGGCGACAACGAGCACTGCGCCGATACGGCGCGCGGACTTCGCCAATGACATCGTTTCCTCCCGAGGCGTTGAGTGCGGGTCTATATCCGTGTGTGAGCTTGCCGGCAGTTTAGTCTAGCGGGGTGTCACCGATTGGTCGACGGGAGCAAGCCATTAGATGTTGCACCGCCGCAAAGGCTTCGTTATGCGCAATTAGTTCACCGGCATTTCAAGGTTCAAAAGCGACCAGATCGGAATAGCCTCTTCCGGCTCGTGCGTGGGAGCATGCGTGCAACTGGTCAGGTTGGTAGCGGCCCACCTGGAATCGCTCTTGCAAAGCGGTAGCCCTCAGACCTGGGCGTTGAAATGAATTGGAGCCTCGGGCGTTATTTTAGTTTCCGAATTCCAAGCGTCTCAAGGCGATCTATCGCGAGCTAGCAGTAGAACGAGCGGAAACAAGCGGGCGCAGTTCAGATCGCCATCCGGCCGGCAAGCCGGATCGGCCGATGCCCCTCGGAGGATGAGGTACGCGCTCATGACCGAGTCGGCCGGCGAGGGCTTTAGGTCGGTCCCGCATGCCTGCAAGCAATCACTTCGCCGCTTGCGTGAGGTAGGCAATCAGGTCCGCGCGCTCGGCAGGTTCGCTAATACCGCCGTACGGCATTCGATTTGCGGGGACGAGCTTTTGCGGCTCAGTGAGGAACTCATCTAGAGTCTGCGCCGTCCAAACGATGCCCGAGCGCTTCATCGCTGGGGAATAGCGGAAATAGGCAAGGCTGCCTGCTTTGCGGTTAAAGAGCCCATGCAGACTTGGGCCCACGCTGCTGACGCCCTCCTGCAACGAATGACAGGCTGCGCAATCCGCGAATTTCTTTTCGCCGCGCGTCGCGTCGCCCTCGGCATGGCTGATTGTCGTGCCTCCCACGATCGCCAATGCGAGCGCGAGACTGCTGAGGCAATTGACATCATTCATGCAGGCACCAGGGGCCCGGGATTTTTGACGTAGCGTTTGATCGCGTCGGCCGTCCAGTAAGCGAGCGCGCCGACGGGACCGGTGGGATTGTAGGACGAATTGTGCGGAAACACATTTGCCCCCACGACGAACAGATTGTCGCAATCCCAGCTCTGCAAATACTTGTTCAGCGCGCTGTCGCGCGGATTGGTGCCCATGATGGTCCCGCCGGTGTTATGCGTCGACTGATAAGGCACCACGGTCCACGGATCCGAGCGTCCGCGTGGCGGGTTCAGGTGCGTCGGGTTCATCGATCGGGCGATGTCGTTGATGACCTTCGCCGCGTGATCGCCAATCTTGTGCTCGTTGGTCTTGTAATCGAAGGTCATCCGCATCAGCGGCTGGCCGAAGGCGTTCCGATAGGTCGGATCGAGATCGTAGTAGTTGTAGCGGTTCGCCATCACCGTGCCGGCGGCGGAGATGTTCATGGCGGTCTGGTACCACTTCGCGGTCGCCGCCTTCCACGCCTTGCCCCATTGCGGCGTGCCGCTCGGCACCGGTCGATAGCCGATCGGAAGCGCCGTATTGAATCCGCCGCTGACGTTGTAGCCGCCGACGAAGCCGTGCGGTCCGCGATCGAAATTCCAGTTGATGTTGAAGTCGTCGATGGTGTCGTTCGAGCCGCCCGCGCTCATGAAGGGATTGAAATGACGCCCTTCGAAGAAGAGCCTCGCGCTGGCGCCGGTCTGGTAACAGTAGTTCTTGCCAATGACGCCCTTCTGCGTCACCGGATCGTAGGGCTCGCCGATGCCGGATAATAGCATGAGGTGCACGTTGTTGATGGCGTAGGCGCAGAGCAGGACCGTTCCGGCAGGCTGCTCGAATTCCTCGCCATTGAGCACGTTCGTGTAGGTCACGCCGGTGACGCGTTTGCCGCCAGAATCCTTCAGCACCCTCGTCACCCATGCATGCGTGCACAATTCGAAATTGGGATTGCGCATTGCGATCGGGATGACGGTCAAATGCGGGCTGCCCTTGGCGTTCGCCTCGCAGCCGAAGCGCTGGCAATAGCCGCAATATTGGCAGGCACCGAACTTTGATCCGTCCGGGTTCGTGTACGCTTGCGAGGCGTTGGCAGACGGGCGCGGAAACGGATGGTAGCCGTTGTCGCGCGCGGCATCGGCAAACATCTGGCTGGCGAGGATAGGCTTGAGCGGGGGCAGGGGATACTCGCGCGCACGCGGCGCCTCGAACGGATTGCCGCCCTTCTGGATTTCTCCTTTGATATTGCCGGCCTTGCCGGATACGGCCGCCGTGTATTCGAACTTGTCGTAATAAGGTTCGAGCTCGGCGTAGGTAATTCCCCAGTCCTGGATAGTCATGTCCGCGGGGATGAAGTTCTTGCCGTAGCGATCCTCGTACATGGAACGGATTTTGAATTCCATGTCCGTCCAGCGCCAAGTGTGTCCGCTCCAGTGCACGGCCGAGCCACCCACCACTTCGCCGGGCAGGAACGAACCGAGGCGGCGCATCGGAAGCGCTTCCTGGGAGACGTTATTGCGGACGGTCAGCGTGTCGCGCGCCGTGTTCTGCATCAGGTCGTGTCGGACGACGTAGCGCAATTCGTCGCGGATATTCGGCAAGGCGTAGTCGGATTCCGGCGTCCGCATCGCGCCGCGTTCGAGCGCCACGATCTTGAGCCCAGCTTCTGACAGTTCTTTGGAGAGAATGCCGCCGGTCCAGCCGAGACCGACGATCACGACATCGACTTCCTTGAGCTTTGTGGCCATGTCCCGCTCTCTCAGCTCATATCCGCGATGCCGAAGAATTTGGCGGGGAATGGCTTGTCGCGAAATTGTTCGATCTGTTCGCGATAAACCGCGATCGCACCGGGAAAGCCGATCATTTTCCAACCCGCCTTGTCGCGGTTTCCGCCGTAGATCGGGTCGGAGAACATCCCCTCCATCACGGTCTGGTAGAGCACGGTCCAGAACGGCCGAGCGGGCAGGCCGCTGTCGAACTTGATTTTGTTCTGCGACAAATTGAGGAGAACCTGTTCACGCTGCTGCTCATTCAGCCGATCGAACGTCGCGCCGTAAGCCTTGCGGCAATGCGCGTTCATCGATTCGATGCCGGCGCGATAGAGTTGCGCGGGCGTGAGCGGAAGCTGGTAGCCCTGACTCGGCGCGCCCGCTTTCCAGGGACCTTGCATGTAGAGCCGGTCCCCCTTGCCCCACGCGCCGGCGAGCGCGCGGTCGATGTAGATGTTGATGCCGATGTCGGTCCCCTTGGGGGAGAGTTCATCGGCAGGGATCATGTGATCGACAAGCGTCTCGACGAAAGCTGCTTCGTCCAGGCTGAGAAACTCGTAGCCCGCGCTCGGAACCGGACCTGCCTCTTGTTGGGGCGCAATTTCTGCGGCGGCAATCGCCGTGCTCGTGGTCGCGACCGCGGTGGTACCTGCCGCGGCAGCAGCGCCGCCGACAACGGCGCCTTTCAAAAAGTCGCGCCGGCCGAATCCTGACTCTGTCATTGGCCTGTTTCCCCCGTCCTGAATGTGGCTCCGGGTTGAGCCCAACATGCGGCTTCATGGAAACGCATGCAAGCAAAGCCACGTGCCGCCGTCAGGCACGTCGAACGAAGCTGCGGTCGAGTTCCTTCACCGAGCGCACGCCGCATTGCTGCATCGCCGCCCGTGTCTCGCGGCGTACGAGTTCGAGAACCTTCTCGACGCCTTCCTGACCGAATGCCCCAAGGCCCCACAAGTAGGGGCGTCCGATCCCTACAGCCTGCGCTCCCATCGCGAGAGCCTTGACCACGTCAGTGCCCCTCCGGAATCCGCTGTCCACGATGACAGGCATGCGTCCGTTCACTGCGGTGATGATTTCCGGCAAGGCATCGATTGTCGAGCGACCGCTGTCCTCGCCGCGGCCACCGTGATTGGAAACGAGGATGCCATCCATTCCATTCTTGACAGCAAACTCGGCATCTTCGGGCGTGAGAATGCCCTTGAGAACGATCTTCATCTTCGTGATGTCGCGCATCCGTTTGACCGTTTCCCAGGTCAGGTTGCTCGACTCTGCGCTGCCGGTGATCTGGGACAAATCGATTCCATCATAATTGTGCCGCCGGGCGTTTCGTTTCGCGAAGCTGCTCCGATCATGGCAAGTGGAGCATTCGCGCGCGTCTTCGCGCATCAGCCGGAACAGTGTTTCCTGATTGCGCCCGCCAACACGGTCTGTCGTGACCACGAGGACCGGGCAACCGGCCGCATCGGCCCGTTGAATGAGGGCTTTCGCGACCTCCCACTGCGGCGACGCATAGAGTTGAAACCAGATGGGTGCTCCGCGCGCCTTCATTACGTCTTCGACTGAGTCGTTCGCAGCCGTCGAGAGTATCTGCAGGTGGTCGCCAGTACGGGCGGCTTTCGCGACGGCCGATTCCCCGTCTGGGTGGAAGAATTTATTTCCGCCGGTCGGGCAGATGAAGATCGGGGAGGGGTACTTTGTCCCAAACAGTTCAACGCTCATATCGACTTTGGAGACGTCATTCAGTCTGCGGGGGCGGAGCTGATACTTCAGAAAGCCTTCGCGATTGGCGCGCAGCGTCACTTCATCATCGATGCCGGAAGCCATATAGCCGAAGTGCGCTGGCGGGACGTTCGCCCGCGCAACGGGCTCGAAATCAAAAACGTTGATGGCCTCCTTAGGAGCCTTTATGAGCTGCTGGCTAAACGAGGTCCAAATCATCGGGTCGGGAAGCTTTGATGGAAGTTCGTTTGCAAAGCTTTCCATTCCGCCCGCGGCGAGGAGCGGGCTCGCGGCTAGATACTGCAGAAAGCGACGCCGGCTGGAATTTTGGTCCTGCAAGCTCATCCGAACCTCCCTAGAGAAGCTGATGGTGTATTTTTAGTTTGGGCGCCAGTGTCTGCTGCGAGACGGGAAATGTCACGTCCTTTGATTTCGGCGCTTCCCACATTGCGAAAAGCTGCATGAGCAGTGGCGCTCACTCCTTGAGAGTGGGTCCGTTTCCTTTATGCTTGTGCCTCACAACGGCTCTCAGTCGAGTAAAAAAACATCCTGGATGGAGAATGCGATGAATCTGCTTTGGGCAAACAAAGCGGTGCTGATGGCTTTGGCGTTTGTCGCCGGGGTCTGTGGCTCGGTGCAAGCGCAAGAGCAGAAGGTCGGCGCTCCGCCCGAAGCACAAAACATGCGGCTCGTTGGATACAGCGATCTGCAGGCCCGCAGCGCATACCAGCCGACGATCCATCATCAGGGGGACCGCTACATCGCATACATTGGCCACCACGGTGGCACGCCGGAGGTGCCGAAGCCCGTGAGCCCTCTAACGGGCCAGCCCGAATTCAACGGCACGTCGATCGTCGACGTCACCGATCCAGCGCACCCGCGCTATCTGAAGCATATTCCAGGCACGCCGGGAAATTACGAAGAGGGCGGGGCACAGATGACACGGGTGTGTGACGGAAAGACCCTACCGAAAGGCGATCCCAACAAGACGTATTTGCTGCGCGTGTTCGGCGGGAAAGGGCACCAGATCTTCGATGTCACCGACCCGTCGAAACCGCAGCTGATCTGGCAAAGTCCGAACGAACTGAAGGACACGCATAAGAGCTGGTGGGAATGCGATACCGGCATCGCCTACCTCGTCTCAGGGGTTCCGGGGTGGCGCGTGAACCGGATGACCGAAGTGTACGACATGAGCGACCCGGCTCATCCTGTCAAACTAAGAGACTTCGGCCTTCCCGGGCAGGAACCCGGCGCAATCGGCCCCGTGCCGGAGCAGTTGCACGGAATGATCTCGTTGGGCCCCCACGGCAACAGGATCTACTTCGGCTACGGGACCAACAAAGGCGGAATGATGCAGATCGTCGATCGCGAAAAGTTGCTGCACGGGCCGAAAGAGCCGACACCCGAAAATCTTCGCTATCCGGAGATCGGTCGCTTGACGATGACGCCTTGGAACGGTGCTCACACCGCTTTTCCGATGCCCAAGATGCCGATCGCCGAGTTTGCTAAGGACAAAGAGGGTTCGCAGCGCGACATCGTCATGATCGTGGATGAGCAGATTCGAAACGAATGCGAGGAGCCGCGGCAGATGGCGTGGTTTGTCGACGTGACGATTGAGGCGCATCCGATGGTCATCTCGAATTTCCAGGTGCCGGAAGCGAGCGGCAATTTTTGCTCCCGAGGCGGCCGATTTGGCACGCACGCCTCGAACGAGAGCCTGGCTCCGGTCTTCTACAAGAAGCTCGCGTTCCTCAGCTACTTCAATGCCGGCGTGCGTACGGTCGACGTGCGCGATCCCTATCATCCGAAGGAAGTCGGCTACTTCATCCCATCGATCACCAGTGCCACCGACAAAAGGTGCGTGAAGGTGAATGGGCAGGATCGCTGCAAGGTCGCAATCCAGACGAACAATGTCGAGACCGACGATCGGGGGTACATCTACATTGTGGATCGCGCCAATACGGGAATGCACATCCTCGAGCTGACCGGTGAGGCGAGGGCCGCCGCCGGGCTGAATTGAAGAGGCTTCCAGAACGGTGCTCGGTTTGCGGCAAACGAAACTTAGAGCAGGGCTGATTATTCTTGGCCTTGCAGCAGTCTCGATTGCTGCCGGCGCGACGGCGATCATGCATGTCCATGCGCCTGCGATGAGTGAGACGACCGCCGTGTGGTCGCAGGAGGCGTGGCCGTTTCCCATCGATCAGTGGGGCACGGGCCAGGCGTTCGGCTGTAGTGGCGGGCCCTGCGGGGCAGGTCTCCATCTTTACCTCCGAGCTAAAATTGGTTTTTGCCGGTGCGCCACCGGCGTTTCAGACGATGACGAGATCGACCGTGTGGGTGACACCGAATTACTGGGGTCGAAATACGAGCCGCTCGCGCCGGGACACTCTGTTGACGCTGGTGTTCTGACGGGACGAGCACGCGTCTTTAAGGTTGAGCGCGCATTCCGATCATCATTGCCGGTTCTCACGGTCGCGCTTGCAAATCGGTGCGATGCGGTCGTTGCAACAGTCATATCCGATTCCGACGTTTTGCCTAAACAAGAACAGATGGCCGTCGATTTTCTCCGCAGCGACTTGGTGCAGCGCTGGGCCGACACGAACACCGGTTCGAACTGACACGCCAGAAATTCGACGAGACTTGTTATGGTCTTGTCGCGGTGCTTCAAGGCCAGTCGGCCAAATCAGGCATACGCGCGGCGACTAATGACCCACTTCGGACATCAGCCGACTGACCTTGGGTCCGCTTCTCTGTCCCACGCCAGCGGCCCACCTAATTGACTGAAACCGTCACCCTCAGGAAGGTCGCTGGGATCGAAGTCGCCTCCTTACGCGGGCTGATGTTCTGGCTCTCGAACAACGCATCCAATTCCTTCCGCAGATCTTCGGCGCGACCGGTTTTTTCTGCTGCCTCGAAGGCGTTCATGGTTGGGCCGTAGTAGCGTCGAAACGCATCCACGAGATTCGAAGGCGCGTCAGGGAAGTTGAACGTATACGTGTCCCGAATGAATGATACGCTTTCTTGTGGAACGCCGGCTCTTGCAAATCGGTCGATTACATTGGACTCAATGCCCCATGTCATGGGGCTGATGAAGCCTTCCGGCGGCGGCGGTGTGTAGGCGGCACTGATCTTCAGAATCTGAGCAACCAGGGTGGGATCATTGGGAATCCAATTTCCCATGATGATCCGCCCACCGAGTCGCGTCACCCGCACCATCTCCTTGGCAACGTCGAACGGCTTCGGGGCGAACATGGCACCGAAGATACTAACGACGAGATCGAATGTTCGGTCCTGCAACCCAGCCAAATCGGTGGCATCGCCTTCTTGGAAACGGAGGTTCGCGAGCCCCTGCTCCCGCGCACGCCGGTTTCCGCTCTCGACAAGGTTGCGCGCGATATCAACACCCAGCACATCCGCGCCAAGCTTCGCCGCCGGCAGCGCGGTCGTGCCGTCGCCACAGCCGAGATCCAGGACCTTGAGCCCGTTGATGATCCCAAGCGTGCCGACCAGTGCCTCGCCACTCTCGCGCATGCTTGCGGCAATGCGTGTGAAGTCGCCCTTTTCCCAAAGTGCCTTATTCGGATTCATGAGATGCCCCCGACCCATTTCGTGCGCCCGAATCGCGCAATGAAACTAATATCGACGGAAGGGATCTGCTGAGCAACCAGTCTGAGTCGATCCAACGTCGCACGGTCGAAATGACCCTCACCTCGATCCCTACAAATGTTGTTCATGGCCCTTGGTGGACATTGGCGAGCAGGGCGTTTGGTGTTTGCTTGTGACCGGGCGGACCTCGCCTCTCCGTCGCGACAGCGGAACCCAGTGATCATGGCAGCGTTCCTGTCGGCAGTCAGCGATGACTCACAATGGAGTGCGTCGTTGATGCGGATAGGGAGGTTCTAATGGCAAAGGGAATAATTGGCCTGGTGTCTGTCATCTTCCTTACGGCCTCCTCGCTGGCCACTGAGGTGGTGGACGTTCCACTCGCGAGGTTGACCGAAGCCGATATGAAAAACTTGACCGATGCGCGAGTTGGCCTCGTCAGGAAGCTGTTGCAGATAACCCCTGAGCAGGAAAGGAATTGGCCGCCGGTAGAGGAGGCTATGCGCCTCAGGGCAGCAGGACGGTTCAAGCGGATTATGGCAGCGTACGACCAACTGGACCAGAAGCGTGAAGCTAATCCCGTCGAGCTTTTGCGTTTACAGGCCGCAGCGTTGGTTGAACGGGCTGCCGAGGTCAACAGGCTCGCCGACGCATGGCAACCACTCTATCAGAACCTCAACCCCAATCAGAAACAACGAATGCGTCTCCTCGCACAGCGTGTCCTAAGAGACGCTGCGGATACGGAGATGTACAGCGAGGACATCGACCAAGATTGAACTAGCGCGCGCGTCGTGACCTTGGAAGCCAAAGCGTAACCACAGGCGAGCCGCAGCATGTGCGGGTGCGCCTCGAAGCCTCCACGTTTCGAGGTGAACACAACGGGGGCTCCTGGGCTCCTGGTCGCGTTGCAGCCGACGTAACCCCAGCAGCTCGTCCACGAGGATCGAATGGGTACTCTCGGGGTGCAGTTTCCAACAACGTTCGCGCTACCGGCGCCTTGATCGCAAAATTGATGTTCTGAGGTATATCGCTAGTGGCTTTTGCAACATTGATGGCGTTCAAGTTCCCAACAACTACGCCAACAATGTCTCAGCCGCATCAGAGTATCGGCGCCGCCCAAAGCAGCGAGCCAGAGGGCACTGGGAGCGGCGTTTTACTTACGGCGGCGGCTTGGGCGTGCTCGCTATCCGGTTCGCCTCTCGTATGAGGTTGAAAATCCCGGCGACGAACCCGAGCATGAACAAGATGATCAGCCCCCAGGGCGATGTGCCAAAAACCCAGTCAATCAGGAGTCCGAGAGCGACACCCACGCCGACTGCGCCGACCAGTTCGGCGGAAAGCCCGATAGCGCGAGTGAGGCCGCTACCTGGAGGAGCAGCAAGTTGATTGTCGTTCGCGGGCTGGCGTTCATGCGCGCGAGCAGTGTCGATCCGACGTCCAAGTCGTCGTAGCCTCCGAGCCAGCGAACGGTCTGAGCCATCCATCAGAAGGCATCCGTCGGTAATCTGCTTCGTCTCGCCACCTTAAACGACGGTGTTCGGCCCAAGTTCCGAGGCCTCACCACTCGATGCTCATGAAGATACTTTCGCTGCAGCAGCCGTATGCGTACCTCGTCACCTGCGGGACGAAGAACATCGAGAACAGGTCCCGCCCTACTCGGTATCGCGGGCCGTTTCTGGTGCACGCCTCGCTGAATGAAAAGTGTGCGAGGTCTATGGCTTCGATTCCGCCATACTGGACCGAGGTGGCGTGGTGGGAATGGCCGAAATTGTCGATTGCGTGACCGATTACACGAGCAAGTGGTTCACGGGGCCGCACGGTTACGTGCTGCGCAACCGAAAGCCGCTCCCGTTTGTCAAATGGCGAGGCGCGCTCGGTCTGCTGGAAGCTCCGCCTGCACTCCTGCGGAAGCTCGGGCTGAAGGGCTGAACCCGCGAGGTCGGCTTATGCCGCGAGCTGATCCGCCAAGGCAGCGTCGATCAGACGTTCGCGGTCGCGCTCACCCTGCGCCGCGGCTTTCAAGATGCGCTC
>Ga0207784_1000157_pt1 | contig 12902 bp, 17 predicted proteins | sample LuqExpMetageno66_FD_187823 | JGI IMG/M metagenome (GOLD analysis project Ga0207784, IMG submission 187823) | Tropical forest soil microbial communities from Luquillo Experimental Forest, Puerto Rico - Sample 66 (SPAdes) | ecosystem: Environmental > Terrestrial > Soil > Tropical forest ... | reverse complement strand
CTCACGGTCGACCATATGGCGGACGCGCTGCGCCGCGCCGTCGGCAGTCGCTCCTTCTCACTGACGCACCTCTCGCTTTCCTGGAATGGCGCGAGCTGGCCGTTCCGGCATCCGCTCGAATATCTCGGCTCGGATGGCGGCGGCGGAGTCGGCGGCGGACCGGGCATCTCGGTCGGCGCAGCATTGGCCCTGAAGGGCTCCGGACGCCTTCCAGTTGCGGTCTGCGGCGACGGCGACTTCCTGATGGGCGTGACCGCGCTCTGGACCGCGGCGCACTACAAGATCCCAGTGCTGTTCGTGGTTGCCAACAACCGCTCCTTCTTCAATGACGAGTTGCATCAGGAGCGCGTCGCGCGCATGCGCGGCCGGCCGGTCGAGAACCGCTGGGTCGGCCAGAAGATTTCCGAGCCGGACATCGACCTCGCCGCCATGGCACGGGCGCAGGGCGCCACCGCATTTGGACCTGTCACGGCAGTCGGCGATCTGCCCGGTGTGTTCGAAAAGGCGATCGCCGCGGTCGAGGCCGGCGCCCTGGCCGTCGTCGACGTGCGCGTGGAGCCCGGTTATGCCCCGGTGATGACCGCCGCGATGACCCGCAAGAGCGACTGAACATGCTGCAGACGACCCGCAGCGCCGCCGCGGATGCGATCCTTACCGCCGAGGACGTCGCCATCCGGTTCGAGACGGCGGAAGGGCCGGTCACGGCCGTCGACAACGTTTCGTTCAGAGTGCGGCAGGGCGAATTCCTCTCGATCATCGGCCCGTCCGGCTGCGGCAAGTCGACCTTGTTCAACGTGATCGGCGGCCTGCTCGCGCAACATGCGGGCACGGTACGCGTCGGCGGCGAGACCATCTCCGGCCCGCACAAGTCGATCGGCATGGTGTTCCAGGAGGAGTCGACGTTTCCCTGGCGCAACGTCGTCGACAACGTCGCCTTCCCGCTCGAACTGACCGGGATGCCGAAGGCGAAGCGGCTCGAGCGCGCGCGACATTTCATCAAGATGGTCGGGCTGGGCGGCTTCGAGAATCGCTACCCGGGCGAACTGTCCGGCGGCATGCGTCAGCGCGTGTCGCTTGCGCGCACGCTCGCCTCTGAGCCGAAGATTTTGCTGATGGACGAGCCGTTCGCCGCGCTCGACGAGCAGACGCGGCTCCTGCTTGGCGACAAGGTGCTGCAGATCCAGCAGCACCTCAAACAGACGACGCTGCTGATCACGCACAACATCACCGAAGCGGTGCAGATGTCTGACCGCATCCTTGTGATGACCTACCGGCCGGGCAAGGTGAAGCGCATCATCGACATCGACCTGCCGCGTCCGCGCACGTCCGACATTGTGGGAAGCGAGGAGTTCGGCCGCTACGTCGCGCAGATCTGGAACGATCTGCGCGAGGAAGCGAGCCGCGGCCTGCGTGACGAGGAAGAACACGTGCTGCATCACGAGCGCGGCGGAGCATCCTCGTGAGCATGTCGCGCTTCGGGCCTGTTGCGACGGGCTTGCTCTGCCTGCTTCTGTTCTTTGCGGGGATGCAGGCGCTGATCGATAGCGGTCTCATCAGCCGCTACATCGTGCCGCCGCCGTCCGAGATCCTGCAGAGCTTCGGCCGCGTGGTGATGGAGGAGAATATCGGCCGGCGCTTTCTGGTCACGCTGTCCGAATGCCTGACCGCCGGCGTGATGATCACGGTGTTCGGCGTCGCCGGCGGCGTGCTGCTCTATCGCTACAAGCTGCTGCAGCAGGCGGTGGAGACCTGGGTGGCGGCGCTCGCCGCGGCGCCCGTCGTGCTCGCCTATCCGCTGTTCATGGTGATCTTCGGCCGTAATTCGTGGACGATCATCATGATCGGCTTCGTCGCCGCGCTGCCACCGGTGATCCTCAAAACGCTGGAAGGCCTGCTCGGCACCCGTAAGGTGCTGATCAACGTCGGCCGCAGCTTCAATCTGAGCGCCTCGCAGCAGTTCTGGAAGATCATGTTTCCCGCCGCGCTGCCGTCGATTTTCGTCGGCATCCGGCTGGGTCTCATCTTCGCGCTGATCAACGTCGTCGGTGTCGAATTTTTGATCAACTTCGGCGGGCTCGGACAGCTCATCGAGGATCTCGCCGAGCGCTACGATTTGCCCGGCACGTATGCCGCGATCTGCTTCGTGATCCTCGTTAGCGTCCTATTCTTCATGGCCGTGGAAAAGCTCGAACGATGGCTCAGACCGGTCAATTGACGAAAGCATCCGAGCGCGCGCCCGCGGTCTCACCGGTGACGCTGTTGCGCATCGCGATCGTCCTCGGTGTGCTCGCGATCTGGGAATTCCTTGCCCACTCCGGCTGGCTCTACCGCGACGTCGTGCCGTCGCTGGTCGCGATCGGTCGTGCACTCGGCGTGCTGCTGTCTAATCCGGACTACTGGTTCAATCTCGGCGTCACGCTCTACGAGATCGCCTGCGCGCTGGCGATCGGCGGCATCTCGGGGGTCGTGGTCGGGCTCATCCTCGGCGGCAACCGTTTTCTCGCGCGCGCCTTCGAGGCTTATCTTTATTACCTCGGCCCCACGCCGAAGATCATCTTCTTCCCGGTGATGATCATGTGGTTCGGCGTCGGCTCCGGATCGAAGATCGCGCTCGGCACCCTCTCCTGCTTTTTCCCCGTCGCGCTGTCGGTCGCGGCCGGCATGCGCCAGGTCGACCGCGTGCTGGTCCGCGTCGGCAAGAGCTTCCGCGCCAATACGCTGCAGATGATCTGGAAGATCTACCTGCCTGCAATGCGGCATCCGATCGTGAACGGCATCCGGCTGGGCCTCGGCGTGGCGCTTATCGGTACGCTGCTGGCCGAAACCAAATTATCGAACAAGGGCATCGGCTTCCTTATCATCAATGCCTATTCGACCTTCGACATGCCGCGCATGTACGCCAACCTCATCGTGCTATTCGTGCTGGCGATCGGAGCGAATGCGCTGGTCGGCCGGCTGGGCGGACTGAACACATTGAAGGGCTGAGCTGAATAACACCGGGAGATCGACAATGCGGAACGTTTGTCTCGTTTTAGCTGCGATCGCCACGACAATTGCGATTGGGCAGCCTGCTTCGGCTGACGACCTCGTCAAAATGACGATCGGTCAAAGGGGCAATTGGGATACCGCCGTTCCGCATCTCGGCGAGAAAGCCGGGATCTTCAAGAAGCACGGCATCACGATGGAGATGGTTTATACCCGCGGCAGCGGCGAGACCGTTCAGCCGGTCATCTCCGGCAATGTCGATCTCGGGCTGGCGGTCGGCACGCTCGGCGCCATGGGCTACTTCGCCAAAGGCGCGCCCGTGCGCATCGTCGCTGCGGAGGCGACCGGCGCGGCCGATTACTTCTATGCGAAGACTGACAGCGGCATCACGTCGCTGAAAGATCCGAAGGCGAAGGGCAAGACGATCGCATATTCGACCAATGGGTCTTCGACCGACTCGATGGTCAAAGCCTTCTTGAAAGAGTGGAAGGTCGATCTCAAGCCCGTGGCGACCGGCTCGCCGCCCGCGACGCTGACGGCGGTCATGAGCAACCAGGTCGATGTCGGCTGGGCCGCGCCGCCGTTCGGCCTGAAAGAGATCGATGAAGGTAAGATCCTGCTCGTCGCGCGCGGCAGCGACACCGAAACGATCCGCGGCCAGACCATCCGCACCATCATCGCCAATACGGACACGCTGAAGAAGCGGCGCGACGTGCTGCGCCGCTTCATGCAGGCCTATCGCGAAACGATCGAGTACATGTATTCCGACAATCCGCAGGTGATGAAGGACTACGCCGAGTTCGCCGGCATCACGCCGGAACTGGCAAAGCGGGTGCGCGATGAATTCTTCCCCAGAGCGATTTTGCAGATGACCGAGATCAAAGGACTCGATCAACTGCTGCAGGACGCGATCGAATTGAAATACACCGACAGGCTGCTTACCAAGGAGCAGGTCGCCGAGCTGATCCAGACGGAAATCGCGAAGTAGAAGGCCCTTAGGCCGCCGGCGGATCGAAGCCGCCGTGCGTCCAGACGCTGCGGTTCGCAGGATCGCGCATGAAGACGATGAAAGCCTTGGCCGCATCAGGCGCGGCACTTGCTGTCGTCGCTGCGGCTCCGTAAATCGTCGTGAGCTGGATCGCGTCGGGAAGCGGACCGACGAGCGCGAGGCCTTCGGTGTTGATCACCTCGCTCTTCGGGTAGAAGCCAAGCTCGGCCTCGCCGCTCCTGACAAGTTCGACGCCCCCCTCGAGCGCCGGGCGTTGGATGATCCGGCCCTTCATCGCATCGGCGATGCCGAACTGCTCGATCAGCTTGCCCATATGCGTACCGCTCGGCGTCGCACCGGGCGTCGCGAAGACGATGGCGCGGCTTGCAAGCATGGCGCGCTTCACGGCTTCGGCGCTCGACAGGTCCGGCTTCGCCGCGCCTGAGCGCACCACCGCATTGACGCTGACCAGACCGAGAATGCCGCGGCCGTCGCTCCGCACCACCCCACTCTGCTGGTAACCGTCGAGAACGTTGGCCGGCATCACCAGCACGTCGGCCTTCTCGCCGCCGGTGATCCGGTCGCGCAACGCGCTCATTACCGCGAAAACGTACTCGACCTTGTGGCCGGTCTTCGCCTCGAACGGCGGCGTGAGCTCGCCGAACACCTCCTTCGGCGCGCCGCCGCTCATGACTTTGATTGTCGCCATCGTCGACCCCACCGCGATCAGATTTTAAAGCTCTCCAGCGTGCCCGGATGGAACAGCTCTTCCGGCTTCACCAGCCGCGACGAGAGCCCCTGTGCATGATGATGACGCAGGAAGGCTTCTAGAGTCTTCCGGTTGGCTTCGAACCCGTAGGGCCAGAAATCATCGCCCATCAGCGCGCGTGCTTGCGCGACGCGCTCCTCGAGGAACGGCAACGTGGCCTTCGATGCAGACGGATCGGCAAGCATGTCGACGGCCTTGTCCTTCGCCTGGCTGAACGCCTTGAACACGGCGCCCGGCAGCCATGGATGCTGCTCGACCAGCGTGCGGCGCACGCCGACGAGATGCATGATCGGAAATATGCCGGTGCGTTTGAAGTAATCGCTGGCGGTGGCGGCCGGATCGGGAAAGAGCCAGCCCACGTTCGGTGTGTTCCTGGGCAGCGACGGCGGGCGGGGCGCGATGAATCCGTCGATCTCGCCGTCGGCGAGCAGTCGCGAGATCGATTTGCCGGCCGGCGCGTTATCGAGCCGCACGTCCTTCGGCACGCTGATCGTGATCTTTTCCGGCCGATCCGAGTCCTCAATGCCGCCGCGGATCCAGTGGATGTCGGAGGGCTTCACGCCATAGTCCTCTTCGAGGACCGCGCGTGCCCAGACATTCGCCGTGAGCTGATATTCCGGCAGGCCGACACGTTTGCCTTTCAGGTCCTCCGGCTTTTTGATCCGGTCGGTCCGCACCCAGATCGAGGTGTGGCGAAACATGCGCGACACGAAGGCCGGCACGCCGACATAAGGGCCGCCGCCCTGCGCCGTTTTGACAGTGAAGCTCGACAGCGACAATTCGCAGATGTCGAACTCGGCATGGCGCAGCGCGCGAAAGAAGATTTCCTCCGGCGGCAGCGTCATGCAGGTCGGCTCGACTCCGTCGATCTGCACGGAGCCGTCGATCAGCGCGCGCGTGCGGTCGTAGGGCCCGACGGCGACGGACAGCGAAAGCTTGGACATGAAGGCACTCTGGCGTGGAATGAGGAGGTGCCTGTCTTAAGCGAAAGCGCGCGCCTTCGCAAAGCGCTCAGCCGGCGCGGGCCCTGAGGTAGTCGCGCAGGCTCTGGCGCGTATAGGCCTTCTCGCGCACGAACTGGAACATGCTAAGGAAGTCGTCGGGCTGCAGATAGCCGGCCGCCCGCGCCACCTCCCGCTCCTTCGGCGGCAGCGATTTCAGCTTGGCGGCATCCTCGCCGAAGAACTGGAAGGTCGGCGTGTAGCGCACGTCGTATTTGCGCGCGAGGTCCTTCTCGGCCAGCACCTCGCCGTCGAAGTCGGTGACCTGGCGCGCGCCGAGGATGTTGAGCTGCACGATCTCGAAATTGGACTTGATGTAATCAAGAATGCGGGGTTGCGCGAAATTGACGAGATGCGTCTCCTTGCAATACGGGCAGCCGCGCAATTCCCACATGATCGCGTAGCGCTTGCCGTCGGCATCGGCGGAGGCCAGATCCTCGCCGAGCGTCAGAAAGCTCTGCAGGAACCAGGGCTCGGAATACAGCCCGTCCTCGCCGAGCACGGGCTCGGCCTGTACGCATGCGAGCGGCGCCACAGATAGCGCCAGAGTGCTCAGCAGGAAGGTGCGGCGTGCAATCATGCGTCTCGCCAGGGTGGATGCGGCCCGTTTATATTCGGCCCGCGATATAGTCTCTACTCACTCTGGGGTGAAGATGCGGTTTACCGTGGTAGGGAGCGCCCTCCTTGCTGTTGCGCTTGTCGCCGGTCCGGTTTTCGCGAACGACCTTGCCGATTTCGACGCCGCGGTCGAAGCCGCCTCCTCGCATAACCGGGTCGCGATCGGCTATCTGCGTAATGGCAATACGGACCTTGCCTCAGTCGAGCTCGATCGCTTGCGCGCCGCCTGGGCGCAGGTGGGCCGCCTGCCGCGCCCGACCGTGTTCGAAGACGTTCCTCTCTACACCGCGATGATGACCGATATAGCGACGCGTCTGATTACTGCGGACATGATGCTCAATTCAGACCGGGCGGAGAACGCGGAGCAAGCGTTGACCGCCATTCGTGACGATCTCTACACGCTACGCAAATCAGCGCACGTTCCTGTGCTAGCGGACTGCATCCGCGATTCGAACGAGGCGATGGACAAATTGACGGCCTTCGACGCGCGTGTGGGCGAAGCGGGATTGGCGGAAGCCGCCAGCCGCTACGACGGAATCCTCAAACAATGCGATCAGATGGCCGACCGAAAGACGCGGAGCGAACCGGAGTTTCGCCGGCTGATCGACGGCGCGTATGCAAGCTTGGCCCGAATTCCCGAGGCGATTGCGACAAAAGACGACGACCTGCTGCACCGCGTGCTCGTCGAACTGCGGTCCTTCGACAACCTGCTTGCCTTCCGGTTCGGCTAGCCCTGCCCTTGACGAAGGCAGCGCGCTAGGCCATTTGACATATTCAAGTTTTTCGATCCTTTCGGACCCCAAATGCCCCGTTTCGTCATATGTCTGGGCGCGTTGTTCGCCCTGATCCTCTCCCTCGGCGTCTCGGTACAGACCACGCGCGCGGCGGAACTGGCCATGGTCGAAGGCGACGGCTGCCCATGGTGCGACGCCTTCGACCGCGAGATCGCGCCGATTTTGGCCAGGACGCCGGAAGGACGCCGGGCGCCGCTGCGCCGGATCGATCTGTACAAGCCGGTTCCGGCCGATATCGCATTTCTCCAGATCGAGCGGCTGACGCCCTTGTTCATCCTCGTCGACCAAGGCCGTGAGATCGGACGCATTCGTGGCTATCCGGGCCCAGAAGGCTTCTGGACCCAGCTTTCGATGTTGATGGATCGCTTGCCAAAAGATGGAACAGCCCAAGAGCAAGCGTCGCTCACGACGCCATTGCGCGCTGACCACTGATCGGCTGTAGTCGTTGCCGCGAAAGGGGGCTGGCGTGGATTTGCAAGTCATGGATCGCAAGCGCCCGCACGATCCCGAGCGAATGGCCGGGAATGCGGGGCGCGCGAGCGATTTTCTGAAAGCCTTGGCGCACGAAAGCCGGCTGATGATCCTCTGCTTCCTGTCGGAAGGCGAGAAATCTGTCGGCGAGCTCGAAGAACTGCTCTCGCTTAGGCAGCCAACTGTCTCGCAACAGCTCGCGCGATTGCGCACGGACGGCCTCGTCGAGCCGCGCCGCGAAGGCAAGGCCATCTACTACCGGCTCGCGAGCGAAGAAGCACGCATCATTGTGGGCGCCGTGTACGACGTCTTCTGCCGCAACCAGCGCAAGCGCTGAGCCGGATCAGCGACTCTTCTTCCAGGCTTCGTAGCGGGCCTTGTTCTCCTCGTTGGGCGGGTAAAGGCCGGGGAGCTTGGCGCCCTTCTCCACTTCCTGCACGAGCCACGTTTCGAGCAACTCGTGCTCGGCGCTTTCCTGCGCGACGAAATCCGCCAGCGCGGCCGGTATCACTACCGCGCCGTCGTCGTCTGCGACGATGATGTCGTCCGGGAAGATCGCGCAGCCGCCGCAGGCGATCGGCTCGTTCCAGCCGACAAAGGTAAGCTGATTGACCGAGGCCGGCGCGGCAACGCCCGCGCACCACACCGGCAGTCCCGTCGCCAAGACGCCGTGCTTGTCGCGCATGACGCCGTCGGTGATCAGCGCCGTCACGCCGCGCTTGACCATGCGCATGCACAGGATGTCGCCGAAGATACCGGCGCTGTCGACGCCCATCGCATCGGCGACGACCACGCAGTTCTCCGGCATCGCTTCGATCGCGCCGCGCGTCGAGATCGGCTTCGACCAGCTCTCCGGCGTCGCGAGGTCCTCCCGCACGGGCACGAATCGCAGCGTGAACGCTTTTCCGACCACCCGCTTGCCCGAAAAGCCGAACGGCATAGCGCCAGCCATCCAGCAGCGGCGGATGCCCTTTTTCAACAGCATCGTCGTGATCGTGCCGGTGGTGATGTGCTGCAGCGCTTCGATCGTCGAGGTCATAACGGGTTCCAATCAGGCGGGAGTGAGGCCGAGCCGCTCGTCGCGGCGGCGCAGGTAAGCGATCAGGGGCAGCGCGAGCAAGACCATCCAGAGCTTGCCCACGATCTGCCCGGCCAGGAAGTCGAGCGAGCCGAAGGCGAGATAAAGGAAGACGATCGAGTCGACGATCAATCCGGCGAGGCTCGACGCCGCCACGGCGGCAACCAGCCGGCGCTGCGCAAGCGGCGTGTAGATCGCGAAATCGGCGAACTCCGACAGCAGGAACGCAGCGGCCGACGCGCCGACCAGCGCTGCCGACGCGAGTGCGGCGGAGATCGCCGCGCCAACCAAAATGGCGGCGATCCCGTAGCGCAGACCGAGCCGGCGCTGCACGAGATCGCGCAGCACCAACGCCAGGCCGACCATCAGCACGCCGGAGGGCGCCATCAGCCCCGGTGCGACCGGCAGGACGCACGGCCCGTCCTGCAGGCAGAGCGTGCCGAGATGGCCGATCATCCAGTTCGCGGCCGGGATCGTTAGGCAGAACAGAATCAGAAATATCCAGCCTTCGACCTGTCTCTGCCGGTCAGCGTTCATCGTTGTTCTTGCTTGCCATGAATTTTTCAAATCCCTGCGCCCGCAACCGGCATGCGGGGCATTCGCCGCAGCCGTAGCCCCAGGGGTGCCGGTGGGTCCGGTCGCCGAGATAGCAGCTATGGCTGTGCTCAATGATGAGATCAAGCAGCGCCTGCCCACCGATCTCCTCGGCCAACGCAAAGGTACCCGCCTTGTCGATCCACATCAGCGGCGTCTCCAGGATCATCGGCCGGTCGAGGCCGAGCGAGAGCGCACCCTGCATTGCCTTGATGGTGTCGTCGCGGCAATCCGGATAGCCCGAATAATCGGTTTCGCACATGCCGCCGACGATGTGCCGCGCGCCGCGCCGCCACGCGAGGGCTCCGGCGAAGCAGAAGAAAATGAGATTGCGGCCCGGCACAAACGTATTCGGAAGGCCGCTGTCCGACATCGAAATTTCGACGTCGCGCGTGAGAGCCGTGTCGGAGATCGCGGATAGCGCGTCGAGGCTGATGATGTGGTCCTCGCCGAGCCGCTGCTGCCATTCCGGCTTCAGCGCGGACAGACGCTCGCGCAGCAGCGGCCGCACGTCGAGTTCGATCGCATGCCGTTGGCCGTAGTCGAAGCCCACCGTCTCGACGCGGGCAAAGCGTTCGAGCGCCGAGGCGAGACACACGGTCGAGTCCTGGCCGCCGGAGAAAAGGACCAAGGCTGTATCGGATGAAGGCTGCATCAAGCCCTCTTCAATCCCAGTTCGGCGACCAGGTCCAGTCGACGATCCGGCCGCCGCGGCGCGCGAGCCCGCGGATATCCGCCATTTCGTTCTCACTGAGCGCGAAATCGAAAATGGAGATGTTCTCCCCCAGACGTTCGATGCGGCTGGTGCGCGGAATCACCGCAATCCCCTGCTGCACGAGAAAGCGCAGGCTCACCTGCGCGGCGGTCTTTTTATGCGTCCTACTAATACGCTCCAGCACGTCGTCGCCCTTCGCGCCGCCACGCGCGATCGGGCTGTACGCGACCACTGCCATGCCGTGCCGTCTACAGGCCTCGATCACCTTGTGCTGGTCGAGATAGGGATGACATTCGATCTGATTGCAAACCAGCGGCTCGGACGACATGCGGTTTGCTTCATCGAGCAACGCAACCGTGAAATTCGAGACGCCAAGCGCGCGCGCATAGCCCTCGCGCTTCATTTTCGCCATGGCGCCGAGCGTTTCGGACAAAGGCACGCGCGGATTAGGCCAATGAATAAGCAAGAGATCGATATGATCTAGCCGCAGCCTGGCGAGGCTCTCTTTTACCGAGCGCTCGAGGTCATGCGGCGCGAGCAGCGTCGGCTGCACCTTGGTCGTGACGATCACCTCGGGGCGTTTGCCGGACGCGCGGACGCCCTCCCCCACCTCGCGCTCGTTGTCGTACATCTGCGCGGTATCGATGTGGCGATACCCGAGCTGGATCGCTTGCTGAACAAGCCGCGCGCATTCCCGCCCGCGCAGCATCCATGTGCCGAGGCCGACGAGCGGGATCGTGAAGCCCTTCGCCTCGACATTCGAAGCCTGCGTCATTTGCCTTCCGCATCATTGAGGAAGCCCAGCAGGAACAAGGCCCGCCGGGCGGTCTCCCGGTTAATGCACGAGGCGCTCATCGGGCTCGCCATCGTGCCTTGGAAGTAGTCCCAGTAGAACGTGCAGCTCTTGTCGCGCGCGTCGATCCAGGCACGCTGCATGTCGCGCAGCTTTTCCTGCTGCTGCTCATCGAGCTTCTCGCGCAGACGCCGATAGGTCTCGTTCAGAATATCATCCCAGACCAGACGTTCGCGATCGACGCAGGCATTCATGTCGGCGGTCGAGCGCGTCGTGTCGTCGTCGAGGCACGGATTGGAGACGATACCGATGCAGCGCTCGGCGCCCGCCTGCAGGTCCTTGGCGGACTTCACACAGCCCTGGATCTTCGCCGATGCGCGCGCGTCCGGCTTGTCCTCGGCCAATACAGCGGGGGCGGCCAGGACGAGCAGCGCAACGGCGAGCGTGATCCTCAAGGCGTGTCCCACTGCGGCGCGTGCGGCGGATTGACCACGCGCATGTTGTTCGCATTCAGGACCTTCAATTCCGCGATCTCGGCCGCGCTCAGCTCAAAATCGTAGACGTCCAGATTGGCTTTCATGTGCCCCGGATTGGACGTACGCGGAATGGCGGCAACGCCGCGCTGCACGAGATAGCGCAGTGACACCTGCGCCGCGGTCTTGTGATGCGCCTTGCCGATCCGTTCCAGCACGTCGGCGCCCGGCACTTTGCCGCGCGCGATCGGGCAGTAGGCGACGAGCGCCATGCCGTGCTTCTTGCAAGCGGCGACCACTTTGTCCTGATTGATGAAGGGATGCATCTCGACTTGATTACAGACCAAGGGTTCGGACGTCACCGCCCAGGCCTCATCGAGCATCGTCGTTGTAAAATTGGCTACACCGACGTGTTTGGCAAAGCCGTCTTTTTTGGCTTTGCATAAGGCGCCGATGGATGTCTTGAACGGAACATCCTTGTTGTTCCAATGAACCAGCAGAAGGTCGACCGTCGGAAGCTGCAGGTTTTTGACGCTTTCCTCGAGCGACTGGCGGAATTTGTCGGGTTCGAGATGCGTTTCGCGCACCTTGGTGCAAAGAAACACGTCGTCGCGCTTCATGCCCGATTGCCGCAAGCCCTCGCCGACTTCCTTTTCGTTTCCGTAGAACCAAGCTGTATCGAGATGGCGATAGCCGACCTGCAAGGCCGACTTCACCGCCTGCACGCAGACGTCCCCCTTCAGCGTCATGGTGCCGAGGCCGATTTGTGGAATGCGCGCGCCATGCGCTTCGACGAATTGCATGAGGGAGTCTCCCGGGCGTTTCTGGTTGTTGCGGGCGCGCAGAATGCCTGCGCCGCCACGCCCTGCCAACCCCGGGTGCTGGCTCTAGCGGCGGGCCCCGAGCGCGCTGAAAGCCGCTTCCGGTGCGCGGTCGATCAACTTCAGAAGCGCACGGGCGGGACCGCGTGGGCTACGTTTGCCCTGCTCCCAATTGCGTACGGTCTCGAGTGGGACCTCGATCTTTTCGGCGAAAGCGGCCTGCGTCAGCCCGAAGCGCGCCCGTACCTGCCGCACGAAGGCGGCCGGATCGGCGGTCTCCATTGCCCGCTCACCGCCGTCTGGAAGGATCTCGACGATGCGTCCGTCCGCTTTCAATCGCACGCGCAGCATGAGTCCGGACTCTCCGCTCAGGTCGGTCATAGACCTACATGCGTCGTGGTTAGCCGGCAGTTAATGCGGCTCACGCCGTCTTCTCGAAAATCTCCCGCCCGATCAGCATGCGGCGGATTTCGCTGGTGCCAGCACCGATCTCATAGAGCTTGGCGTCGCGCAGCAGGCGTCCGGTCGGGAAATCGTTGATGTAACCGTTTCCGCCGAGGCACTGGATAGCTTCCAGCGCCATCCAGGTCGCCCGCTCGGCGGCATAGAGGATTGCGCCGGCTGCATCCTCCCGTGTGGTGCGGCCGTCGTCGCAGGCGCGCGCCACCGCGTAGACGTAGGCTTTCGCCGCGTTCATGCTTACATACATGTCGGCGATCTTCGCCTGCATCATCTGGAAGCGCCCGATCGGCTGACCGAACTGCTTGCGGTCGTGCAGATAGGGCACGACGACATCCATGCA
>Ga0207784_1000146_pt1 | contig 13615 bp, 10 predicted proteins | sample LuqExpMetageno66_FD_187823 | JGI IMG/M metagenome (GOLD analysis project Ga0207784, IMG submission 187823) | Tropical forest soil microbial communities from Luquillo Experimental Forest, Puerto Rico - Sample 66 (SPAdes) | ecosystem: Environmental > Terrestrial > Soil > Tropical forest ... | reverse complement strand
CTTGCTGCGTTCCTGAGCTTTGCAACCGCAATTTCATTTTTCGCAGTCCAGCCGACGCCCGGTGCCTATCTGCTGGTGGACGATCTCAACAAGGTCTTCATCATGCTCACAACCCTGGTCGGCTTCACCACCAGTGTGTTCAGCGCGAGCTACATCGAGCACGAGATCGAGATCGGCAGGTTAACCCCGACTTTCGTGCGCTTCTATCACGCCATGTATCAGACGCTAATGTTCGCTATGAACCTCGCGCTCGTAGCGAACAATATTGGGCTGATGTGGGTCGCCATCGAGCTCGCGACGCTCACCACCGTGCTGATGGTCGGCATTTACCGAACACATGAGGCGCTGGAGGCCGCCTGGAAATATTTCATCCTCGGCAGCGTCGGCATTGCGCTCGCGCTTTTCGGTACCATCCTCGTTTACATGGCGGCACGGCCCGTGCTGGGCGAAGGTCTCTACGCTATGGTGTGGACGGTGCTAATCACCCGTGCGGGACAGTTCGATCCGGCGCTGCTGAACCTCGCCTTCGTGTTCCTGCTGCTTGGCTACGGCACCAAAGTAGGCTTGGCGCCTCTGCACGCTTGGCTGCCCGACGCGCATGCCGAAGGCCCAACGCCGATCTCTGCGGTGTTGTCGGGTCTGCTGCTCAACGTCGCGCTTTACGCTCTGCTCCGCTTCAAGATGCTGCTGGCGCTCAACCCGGCGGCGCTGGCGCCAGGCCCGCTGATGGTGACGATGGGCCTGATTTCTTGCGTGTTCGCAGCCTTCATGCTGTACCGGCGGCGCGACATCAAGCGGCTTTTCGCCTATTCCTCGATCGAGCACATGGGCATTATCGTGTTCGCCTTCGGCATGGGCGGCGCGTTGGCGAACTTCGCGGCTCTACTGCACATGACCATGCATTCGCTGACCAAGTCGGCGATCTTTTACGCGGTCGGGCACATTTCCCAAGTCAAGGGCACGCAGAAGATCGCCGATATGGGCGGGTTGACGGTTACCAATCCCGTGCTCGGCTGGGGCCTGGTGCTTGGAGTTGTGGCGATCGCCGGACTGCCGCCCCTCGGCATCTTCATGAGCGAATTCTTGGTGGTGAGCTCAACCTTTGCGCGTCAGCCGTGGCTCGCGGCACTGCTGGTGCTCGCCATCCTGGTCGCGCTCGGCGGCCTATTCTTGCGCCTCAACTCAATCGTGTTCGGCGAGCCGCGCGGCCCGACTGCGCCGACGGAAGCCTCCTACGTGCCGATGTTTGCGCATCTCGCCATCGTCTTCATGGCGGGCATCTATATGCCGCCGGCACTGGTTGCCGGCTTCCAGAACGTCGCGCGGCTATTGGGATAACGCCATGGCCCTGCTCGATAGCATTGCGCACAAGGACACCGCCAAACGGCATCGCCCGTGGCCACGCGTCGGCGTGAGCGATGAAGGCTGGCGACAGGCGATTGACCTGCTCGCAGGCGGCCGTGCGACGCTGCTAGGGCTGTGGGGCGATGCTCCGGACGTCCACATGGCGCTGCTGGGCGAGAAGTTCGACAACATCGCCGTGCTCACTTACACCTGCAAGAACGGAACCTATCCCAGCGTCGGTGCGCGCCATCCGCCGGCGATACGTCTAGAACGCGCGATCCGCGACCTGTTCGGGATAGAGGCAGCCCGCGCGACGGACGCGCGCCCATGGCTCGATCTCGGCTTCTGGGACGTGCGGCACCCGCTTGGGAAAAAACATGCGGCGAAGAAACACGCGCCTTACACCTTTCTGGCGGCTGAGGGCGAAGGCCTGCATCAGATTCCGGTCGGCCCGGTGCATGCCGGAATCATCGAGCCGGGGCACTTCCGTTTTACTTGCAATGGTGAGCACGTCGTGCGGCTCGAGCAGCGGCTCGGCTACGTCCACAAAGGCATTGAGTCATTGATGGCTGGCGCCTCGCTCGACGATGCAGCAAAGCTCGCATCTCGGACTTCAGGCGATAGCACAGTTGCTTATGCCTTTGCTTTTGCGCAGGCTGCCGAAGCAGCGCTGCAAATCAAGGCGCCCCCGCGTGCGACCTATCTCCGCGTGCTGATGGCGGAACTGGAGCGGCTCGCCAATCATGTCGGCGACATCGGCGCAATTTGCAACGACGCGTCGTTCGCCCTGATGCATGCGCAATGCAGTGTCCTGCGTGAGCGCACGCTGCGCGCAGCTGAGGCTTGTTTCGGCCATCGGCTGATGATGGACGCGATTGTGCCTGGCGGTAATGCGCGGGACATCACCGCCGACGGCGCCAGTCACGTGCGAAATCTGCTGGCCGAAATTCATCGCGTGTTCCCGCGCCTGGTCGAGCTCTACGACAACACCGCCTCGCTGCAGGACCGCACCGTAACGACCGGCATCGTGAAAGCCGATTACGCGCGCCAGTTCGGCACCGGCGGCTATGTCGGGCGCGCGTGCGGTCGCACTTTCGACGCGCGGCGCATGCCAGGCTATGCGCCCTACGATGCCCTGCAATTCGAGGTGCCAGTGCTGGAAGCCGGCGACGTTAACGCGCGGGTGTGGATCCGCATCCGTGAGGTCGAGCAAAGCCTTACCCTGATCGAGCAGGTACTCGGACGGTTGCCAAAAGGCGATGTGAGGACCGCGGTCAAATCGAAGGGCGAACCGTGCGAAGGGCTGGCGCTGGTGGAAGCCTTCCGCGGTGACGTGCTGGTCTGGCTGCGGCTCGACGGCAAAGGCCGCGTCGAGCGCTGCCACTTGCGCGATGCGTCGTGGTTCCAGTGGCCACTCCTAGAAACGGCGATCGAAGGCAATATCGTCGCCGACTTCCCGCTTTGTAATAAGTCATTCAACTGCTCCTATTCCGGACATGATCTATAGGGCTGCATGCGCAAGACGCTGTTCGAAAGCTTTACTCACGGCCCGCTCACCGAGCCGCCGCCCCCCGCCGACGAGGCCGGCCTCGCCGAACTGGCGCAAGCCCTGAATCGCACCGCGCGCGCCAAACTCGGCCGATCGCTGTCGATCCGGCAGGTCGATGCGGGCTCCTGCAACGGTTGTGAACTGGAAATCCATGCGCTGAGCAACGCCTTCTACGATCTCGAGCGCTTCGGCCTGCATTTCGTGGCGTCGCCGCGCCACGCCGACGTACTGATGGTGACTGGACCAGTCACCAAGAACATGCGCGAGGCCTTGCTGCGCACGTATGACGCGACGCCCGATCCCAAATGGATAGTCGCGGTGGGCGCCTGCGCCGTCGATGGCGGGGTGTTCGCCGGCAGTTATGCGGTCCAGGGTGGCGTCAAGGACGTGGTACCAGTCGACCTCACGATCCGCGGCTGCCCACCCAACCCGCGCCAATTGCTGGCCGGCTTGCTCGCACTGTTGCAGACCGCCTCCTAGCTGCCTCGCAAAGGATATGATGTATTTGCGGCCCCTTTGTAGGAGCCGCTCGTGAAGCTTGTGTTGTTCAAGTCCGCGGCAGGCGCAGGAATCTTGCCGGGCCTGCTCACCGAACGCGGCGTGGTCGATATCTCAGCGGCGGTAAAGAAAAGCTACACACCACAGCTCACGATGCAGGGCATCATCGACGATTTCGAGCGCCTGCGCCCAGTGCTGGAAAAACTCGGCGGCGAAGGCGCCGCTCTGCCGCTCGAAAGCGTACGGCTCCGCCCTCCGTTGCCGCGGCCAGGCAAGATCCTCGCCTGCATCGCTAATTATTGGGAACATGCCCAGCGCGAACCTCGCCCTCTCAACATGTTTATGAAAAATCCGGATGCGGTGATCGGCCCCGGCGACACCATCATGCTGCCCGAGTTCACAGTGCCGTGGATATTCATGCACGAAGCCGAGCTGGCCGTGGTGATCAAGGGGCCTGCCAAGATGGTGAAGGCGAAGAACTGGCGCAGCGCGGTGTTCGGCTATACCGCGATGATTGACGTCTCCGCGCGCGAGCAAGGCCGCCGCACCTGGCCGGCGACTCCGCTCACCAGCTGGCTCGGCAAGTCGTTCGACACCTTCGCGCCGATCGGCCCCTGCATCGCCACCGCCGACGAGATCGTGGAGCCGAACGACCTGATCGTACGCTTCTGGAACGACGGCCAACTCCGCCACAACTACAATACCGACGACATGGAGCATCGCGTGCCCGAACTCGTCGAGTTCGCCACCACGGTGATGACAATGAATTCCGGCGATCTCGTTGCCTGCGGCACCAACCACGAAGGCCTCGGTGCGCTGCAAGACGGCGAGACGGTCGAGATCGAAATCCAGAATATCGGTAAGATGAAGCTGAAAGTGTCCGACCCGCTCAAACGCAAATGGGAGCGCGGCATCTACGTGGGCGCGGATTCCACCAATCCCGACGCGGTGAAGCGTCGCCGGCCGCCGGAGCCGACGCATGAACAAGAAAAGTGAAATTCGCGACAACATGCAAATCGATTGGGACGCGTCGATCCGCATGGACGACGGCGTAGTATTGCGGGCCGACGTCTACCGGCCGGTCGGCGGCGGCAAACATCCGGTAATCCTGAGCTACGGGCCATACGCCAAGGGGTTGTCGTTCCAGGAGGGCTACAAAAGCCAATGGTCACGCGTTATCAAGTCGGCACCCGAAGTGCTGCGAGGCTCGAGCAACAAGTACCAGAACTGGGAGCTGGTCGATCCGGAGAAATGGGTACCGGACGGCTATGCCTGCATGCGTGTGGACTCCCGCGGCGCTGGGCGCTCGCCGGGCTATCTCGACGTATGGTCGGCACGCGAGGCGCGGGACCTCTATCATTGCGTCGAATGGGCGGGCACACAGCCTTGGAGCAGCGGCAAGGTCGGCATCAACGGTATCTCTTACTACGCAATGAACCAGTGGAATGTGGGCGCGCTGAACCCACCTCACCTCGCCGCACTTTGCATCTGGGAAGGTTCGTCTGACTATTACCGCGAGCTCTGCCGCCATGGCGGCATCTTGTGCGACTTCCTCAACAGCTGGCATCCGCGCCAAGTGGCGAGCGTGCAGCATGGCGTCGGCGATCGCGGCGCCAACAGCGTGGTGACCGGTGAGCCAGTCGCGGGGCCAGAGACGTTACCGAAAGAAGAGCTGGCCAAGAACTGTGCTGATACCCCGGGAGAAGCGAAGCGACACGTGTTGCGCGACGACTACTACGCCGCGCGCACAGCGGAGTTCGAGAAGATCAAGGCGCCGCTGCTCTCGGCCGCCAACTGGGGCGGCGTCGGCCTGCACACGCGCGGCAATTTTGAGGGCTGGCTGCGCGCCGGCTCGCAGCAAAAATGGCTTGAAGTACACGGCGACACCCACTTCACGCATTTCTACAGCAAATACGGCGAGACGCTACAGAAGCGCTTCTTCGCACATTTCCTCAAGGGCGAGGACAGCGGCTGGAGCAAGCAGCCGCGCGTTTCGCTCAACATCCGCCACCCCGGCGAGAAATTCGTGCTGCGCGCCGAGAAGGAGTGGCCGCTCGCGCGCACGCAATGGACCAAATATTTTCTGCAACCGGACGGCGGGCTAGATCCTGCCGCGCCGAAGAGCGAGATGGCGTTGAGCTATCAAACGACCGGCGACGGCCTCACCTTCAGCACCAAACCTTCAACAAATAGCGTGGAGATTACAGGGCCAGTCGCGGCCAAACTGTGGGTGTCGTCGGAAACGACCGATGCCGATGTGTTCCTCGTGCTACGCCTGTTCGATCCGACCGGCAAGGAGATCACATTCATCGGCTCCAACGACCCGCGGACTCCGATCGGGCTCGGCTGGCTGCGCGCCTCGCATCGCAAGCTCGATCCGAAACGTTCGCAACCCTACCGGCCCTGGCACACACACGACGAGATCCAGCCGCTCATTCCGGGCCAGCCGGTGGAACTCGATATCGAAATCTGGCCAACTTCCGTCGTGGTGCCGCCTGGCTACTGGGTAGCACTCACCGTGCGCGGCAAGGACTACGAATTCGACGGCACTGACGCGGCGCTACCCGACGCGCCCTATCCGATGAAGGGCGTCGGGCCGTTTCTGCACGTGGATCCGGACGACCGGCCTGCGAAGATCTTTGCCTGCCGCAACACGCTACACTTCGCCGCCGGCAAGCAGCCATATCTGCTGTTGCCGGTGATCCCGGAGGGCTAGCGCGCCGGTTGCAACACCTGCTCGAGCCAGTCCCACATATAGGCCGAGCAGATGCTCTGGTTGTCGATCTGACAGTGGTGATAGCCGCCCTCTTCGCGCGTGAAGAGCTTAAACGTCTTGTGCTTCGAGCCGACCGCATCGAAGCATTTCTGCGCCTCGGGCAACGGAATCTGCTCGTCGCCCTCACCGTGCAGCATCAAAAACGGGCACGCAATTTTCTGCACGACGCCATCGAGCTTGAACGGCTCCAGCTTTTTCAAAACCTCATCCTGCGTTTTCACGTTGAGCACCCAAGCAATGTGCTGTTGCGCCACCGACAGTGACGGGGTATCGGCGTGCGCCAAGCGCTCGAAGCGGTCGCGCCAGATTTTCTGATAGTCCCACTGCGCGCCCCAAGCGAGACAGCAGGCGAAACGCTTATCGAACGCCGCTGCGCGCGGCGCGTAATAGCCGCCGAGACTGATCGCCATGACGCCAATGCGCTTGGGATCAACCTCGGGCCTCGCGGCAAGATAGTCGAACACCGGCGTCGCGTAATGCTCGGTGTCGTGGCGCAGATAGAGTCCGCGAAAGCGGATGCTCTCGCCGTTGCCCGGGCCGTCGACGATCAGACAAGCGATGCCGCGCGCGACCAAGTCGGCGACACCCTTGAAGTACTGGATTTCCTTGGTGACATCGAGGCCATCGAAGAAGACCATCGCCGGTACCTTGCCGCTTTTCTTGGCCGGCTCGGCATGCACGAAAATCGCCGGCAGGCTGGTGACGCCGTAGGGAACTTCCACGTGCTCCAGCCGCGGCCGCCTGATGTATTTCGCGGCGTCGCGCAAGGCTTGCACGCCGCGCATATAGGCATCGTTACCCTGCTTGCTCTTCGGCTGCAGGAAGCGCTCGCCGACGTGGTAATAGGCGCTGGCGCGCTGCAAATATTGTGCGCCGCTAATCGTGTGCCCGGCGGCGATGCGCCCGCGGCCGCGGTCCTCTACGATGCGCGCCTCGCGCGCCCATTCACGAAACCACGCGTCGTCGTCGCCCACGCATTTCTTCAGGCGCAGGCCGACGCGGTTGACCTCGCCGATCTCGGCGGCGCCCCACGGTGCCATGTTCAGACCGATCAGCAGCCCGTGCGACCAGCGGTAATTGTCTGGGAAATAGTTGAAGGACAGCTCTTCCGACACAGCGTACCGTCAATTCTTGTCCGGCCGGAACTTGGTCTCCGGCTTGATCCCCTTGCGCTTCTGCTTGACGCTGATCAGGCCGTTTTCCAGATAGCGGCCAAGCGCGGCGCGCTTGGCCGCCTCGTCCCATTGCGGCAGCCAGTCGCCGAGCGAGTAGCCGAACCAAGGCGGCTGCGGACGCAGCGGCTCAAAGCCTAGCTCGTCCCAGATCGCCTTCGCCCGCTCCATATATTCCTGCTTCGGCAACGCGAGCGGCGGCATGTCGCCCTTCATGGTTGCGTCCAGCAACAGCGTCGAATCTTCTTCGCTGTCGTGTTCGCGCTTGGGCCCGTGTCCCATCCCGCGATGCGGTAGCAGCTGCACGTCTTCGATCGGATTCATGCGATAGGCCATGGCCCACAGCAGCGCGTCGGCATTATCTGGTGAAATGTCCTCGTTGACCGCGATGCAGATCTTGCCGCAATCGCCCTTGAAGAACGCGGCACCGTGCAGCGCGCGCCACACTTCGGTGCGTGCGGCACCTTTTTCCATAGTGATGATGGTGACACGCAGAAGCCCAGTGAGCGGCTCATGCAATGCCACCTTCTTCACGCCGCGGATGCCCAGCGTCTTGGACAAATGCGACAGGAAAAGCGGCTCGTAGGCAACCCGCTTGATCACACTCGATTCGCTCGGTGCCACCTGGCTAATATACGACGGGATGATCGGATTTTTGCGATGGGTGATCGCTGTCACCTGCATCGGCATATTGAACTCTTCAAGCGCCACATGGCCATGCGACTCGCCGAACGGAGCTTCCGGCTCGAGCCATTCGGTGTCGATCATCCCCTCGATCACTAATTCCGATTCAGCCGGCACCAAAAGGTTGACGGTGCGCGCCCGCACCACGTTGATAGGCTCACCGGCAAGCCCTCCCGCAACGGTGAATTCGTCGACGCCGATGGGCAGTTTTTGCGGACCCAGGAAGGCGACAAAGGGCGGGCAGCCGAGCACGATAGCGCAGGGCATCGGTTCTTTACGCTTCTGGTACTTGAGATAATGCTGGTAGCCGCCAGCGCCGCCGACGCGCGTCGCCATGCGCACAACCAGCCGGTCCGGCGCCTTCAGCGCGGCGCGGTAGGTGCCCATATTCTGAATCCCGGTCTCGGGATCGCGCGTGACCACATTGGTCGCGGTCAGCGTCGGCGCGCTGTCGAAGCCCGGCGTCGAGACCGGGATCGGCAACATGTCGAGCCCATGTCCCTCGCCCTGCAACGCGGCTCCCTCGATGACGACGTCATGACAAATCGCTTCGTTCACCAGCCGCGGCTCGATCGGGTTGGCGATCGCGTGATCCCATTTGGCCTGGATGTCCTCGACCTTGGCCTCCATGCCGATACTGTAGATCTGCGGGTTTGCGGCAATGGCGCCGACCACCACCGACATCTTGTATTTGCGCCCCAGCCCGTCGGTGATGTTGGTGAACAGGAAGGCCTTGCGCTTTTCCTCATCGAGGCCGCCGACAAATTGCCAGCGCACCAGCGGATGCAATTCCGAATCCTTGTCGATCGTCCGATCTATGATGCGGATGAGATCGCGTTCGCGCAGCACCTCAAGATGCTCGTGCAGATCGCGGTAGCTTCGCGTGACTTGCGTCATGAGAATAGGATAGTGCGGGCTGCTAATCGGTTCCAGCGTCGATGATGATGCGCAGAATCCGGCCCGGATTACGCTCATATTCCTCAAAAGCGGCTGAGACTTGGGCGAGCGGGTAGCGCGCGGTGATGAACGGCGACACGTCGAATTTGCCAGACGCGACCAGGTCGATCGACGGCATCATGTCTACGGCCTTCAAGGCGCGCGCTCCAATGATGCTGATTTCCTTGATGTACAGATCGAACGCGTTGAGCCCCGTGAAATCCGAGTGTCCTAAGGAAAACGACAAGAACCGACCGCCCGGCCGTAGCATCTTGATACCGGCGCGGAGAGTGCCAGTGCTACCCACAGTATCCACGACGACGTCGGCACCGTTGCCATTGGTCTGCCGTTTCACCGGCTCCGCCGCCTCATCCACGTCGGTGCGCTCGACTTTGGCGCCCATGCTTTCAGCCAGATCGATCTTCCATTGGCTGCGCGAAACCGCGATCACCGGCTTGCAGCCGTTGAGCACCGCGAGGCGCGTGTGCAGCAGGCCAGTCGGCCCTTGGCCCAGAACGACGACAGATTCGCCCGGCTTGATGCCGGCGCGCACCTGCGCGTGATGCACCGTCGCGAGCGTTTCGATCATGGTCGCTTCAGCAAGCGGTAGGTGTTGCGGTAACGGGTATACGTAACGCGCGGCCAGGCGGACGTACTGACTGAGCGAGCCTTCGAACTCGCGGCCCAAAATACCGGCATTGCGGCACAAATGCTCGTCGCCACGCTGGCAGCAGTCGCATTGGCCGCAGCTGATGACCGGATTGATGATGACATTCTGTCCTGGCTTCAGGCCCGTCACGCCCGCGCCGATTGATGCAACGGTGCCGGTCGCCTCGTGCCCGAGCACAATCGGGTAGTGCACGCCGGGATGCTGACCCAGATAAAGGTCGAGATCGGTGTGGCAAACCGCGGTGGCGGCAATGCGCACGACCACTTCGCCCAATCCGGCAGCCGGAACCGGACGTTCGTCGATGCTAAATTTCTTGGGTTGTTGAAGAACAGCCGCCTTCATGGGACTCCTGACTGGGGCATGATCGCAATCGCCTGGCGGCCTCGCAACCGCGAAAATTACTAGCATCAACGCCCGCGAGTTCGATAATCACCTATGCCGCCAGCGTGACTTCACCGCGGTCCCGCGTGTTAGGTTGTTCGTCGAGATGCCGTCGCCGGGGAGCCCGCCTAACGTACGGTCCCAGCCCTGCGATTGGCATCAACCGCACGCTGTTCCTGAAGGTCGCCAATTTCATCTTTGAATGAAGAACGCGCCGCTTATTTTTTTGCGGCTGCCTTGTCGTCGGCAATGGCAGCCGCCTTGCTGGATGATACCATGCGCCCATCCCAGCGTTTCACAAAATCAGTATCGATTCCAAACTGGTCGAGCACGCGCGCCACGATGTGATTGACGATATCGTCAACGCTTTTCGGATGATTGTAGAAGGCAGGCATGGGCGGGATGATCGTCACGCCCATGCGCGAAAGCTTGAGCATGTTCTCAAGGTGCACTTCAGATAACGGCGACTCGCGCGCGACCAGCACTAGCTTCCGCCTTTCCTTAAGAACGACGTCGGCAGCGCGATGGATGAGGTGTTCGCCAAAACCCATTGCAATACTGCCGAGGGTGCGCATCGAGCACGGTATCACCACCATGCCGTCAGTGATGAACGAACCAGATGAAATCTCCGCCGCCATGTTCGATGCATTGTGATAAACGTTGGCCAATGCGGCCACTTGTTTGACCGTATACGGCGTCTCGTGCTCGATTGTTCGGTGCGCCCACGCACTGATGATGAGATGCGATTCCACCTTGCACGCCCTGAGCGCCTCGAGCAGGCGTATGCCGAGGATCGCGCCGGTCGCCCCGGTGAGGCCAACAATCAGGCGTCGCATTTGTGTTCCCTCCAAGCCAAGCGTCGCTACGGAGAAATTTCGAGCGTTTCCTTATGGCCAAAGCCCTTGCTATTGTCGATCAAAACAATGCGCGCCGGCCGCAAGCGATAAACGGTGGTACGCGCATAGGCCTCGAGTAGCTTGGTCGGCCCCTTCGCCAATTCTCCGAGAAATGGATAGCGCGCCTCAAGTAGCGCAAGATGGCGCTTGCGTTCGTGCATCGCCACGATCGGTTGCGCCGCACCTGCGATTTGTATACCGCGTATGTCCGCGAAATCCGAATAATCCGGCGCCACCGTGGCGGCCACGCGCGGGTCTGCCGCTATGTCCCGGGAATGCCGTGTATCAGGGTCGGACACCCAAACGAGGGCCAGTCCATCGCATGCGTAGAACAGATTTGTCGCATGCGGGCCGCTCGAACCAACGGTCGCGAGCGACATGACGTGGTACGTTGCGAGAAAAGCGGCGACCCGCTGTTCGAGCTCCGAGTTCATGACGTCCAACAATGACACATAGGGTGGTCATTGGAAACATTTGGAAGCCTGTGAGATTTAAGGTTAGGATACTGACATGAGACCTCTCCCAAAAGCGTCACATCTTACCCGGCAATCAGACGCGAAGGATTGGTCGCGCGCCGACAACAGTTTGGACGAAGTGATCATCGTCGATGCAAACGACATACCGATCGGGACAGCCCTTAAGCTCGATGCGCATCGCAATGGACTTCGGCATCGCGCCATATCCATCGTCATTGGGGACGGCAACGGTCGCGTGCTGCTGCACCAACGTGCCGCCGAAAAATATCACTCGGGTGGACTTTGGACGAATACCTGTTGCAGCCACCCTCGTCCCGGCGAGAGCGTCCTCGATGCCGCCGTGCGGCGGCTGGAGGAAGAAATGGGCATCGTCTGCCCGCTCTCCTTCATCTTCGCGATGCCTTACCGCGCCGAAGTGTCTAATGGCCTGATTGAAGACGAAATAACGCATGTGTTCGGTGGCCATTTCACCGGTTCGCCAACTCCGAATCCGAACGAGGTCGCCGACTGGCGCTGGATGGACTACACCGAAGTCGAGCGTGACGTCGATGCGCGGCCCGAGCTCTACACTGCCTGGTTCCGCAAGATGCGCCGCGAATTCTGGAATCGTGTGCGCGCATCCTTGGGCGACTCCCTCGACTAAACGTAGCAGAAGGAGTCTCCGCACCCTGCCGGCCTTGACGCAAATCAAAGACACGCAAGCGCGCGTCGGTGGACCATTCCGCTCAATTCCAATTTGTTTGCAATCGGGCGTCCCGCTAATTTTTCAGTAATGGGCGAGGAGAGCACACATGAACATTGCCATTACCAACAACCGTCAAGCGCGCGTGGCCTATGATGATCTGCGCGAATGGATGGTGGAGGCCGACAAGCTTGGCGAGCTGGTGCGCGCCAATGGCTACTCCTGGCAGGAAGACATCGGTATGGCGGCGGAATTGCTGCAGCACGATGCCAAAGCACCTGTGGCATTGTTCGATAAAATTCCGGGCTACCCGAAAGGCTTCCGCGTGCTCACCAACTTTTTTGGTAGCCGGCGACAGAACATGACGCTTGGCTTTTCGCCCGATCTCAACAAGATCGAACTGTCGGAAGCTTTTCTTGGCGATTTCCAGAAAATCTCCGACAAGCCGCTGGCTTATGAGGTCGTGGCAACCGGCCCTGTGATGGAAAACGTGATCGAGGGCGACGCGGTGGACGTCACCAGATTCCCGACCCCGGTCTGGCACGACCGCGATGAAGGGCGGCGCTATATCGGTACCGGTAGCTTCAATGTCACGCGGGATCCAGACGAGGGTTGGGTGAATGTCGGCACCTACCGGGTGATGATCCACGACGCCAAGCGCCTCGGCTTTTATATCTCGCCCGGCAAGCACGGGCGGATTCACCGCGACAAGTACCAGGCGCTCAACAAGCCAATGCCGGTGTGCATCGTCATCGGCGGCGACCCGCTCACCTTCCTGATGGCCTGCACGGAAGTGCCCTACGGCACGTGCGAATACGAAATCGCCGGCGCTTATCGCGGCCGCCCGCAGAAGGTGGTGCTCGGCAAGCATACCGGCTTGCCCTATCCGGCCAATGCCGAGGTGGTCATCGAGGGCTTCGTTCAGCCGGGCAATGTGGCGCCGGAAGGGCCGTTCGGCGAATGGACCGGCTACTACGGTTCGAAGATGCGCAGCGAACCGGTGCTCGACGTCAAGGCGATCTATCATCGCAACGATCCGATCATTCTCGGCTGTCCTCCGCAACGCCCACCGGAGGAACAGGCGCGCTATCGTGCGGTGATGCGCTCGGCGCTGCTCAAGCAGGAACTTAAGAAGACTGGGCTACCCGATGTGGTCGCCACGTGGTGCCACGAGGCCGGCGGCTCGCGCCAGCTGACCGCGGTGTCGATCAAGCAGCGTTATGCAGGACATTCACGCCAGGCTGGACATCTCGCCGCGATGTGCCGTTCGGTCGCCTACGCCGGCAAATACGTGGTCGTGGTCGACGACGACATCGATGTGTCCAACCTCGAAGAGCTGATGTGGGCGGTGTGCTCTCGTTCGGATCCGGCAACCTCGATTGATTTTATCCGCGGTGCCTGGTCGACGCCGCTCGATCCGTCGATTCCGCCCGAACGCAAGGCGCAGGGCGACTTCACCAACAGCCGCGCCATCATCGACGCCTGCCGGCCGTTCCACTGGAAGGATCAATATCCGATCGTCAATATGCCTTTGCCGGAAACGGCGCGGCG
>Ga0207784_1000138_pt1 | contig 13959 bp, 8 predicted proteins | sample LuqExpMetageno66_FD_187823 | JGI IMG/M metagenome (GOLD analysis project Ga0207784, IMG submission 187823) | Tropical forest soil microbial communities from Luquillo Experimental Forest, Puerto Rico - Sample 66 (SPAdes) | ecosystem: Environmental > Terrestrial > Soil > Tropical forest ... | reverse complement strand
CCGCGATCGTAACATCGTCGCCTTTCTTTATCTCCGGGCTGACGGGATCGAAAGCGTAGTCTGCGCCCCCGGCGAGAGCTGCACCCGATACCATGCTTACGGTTGCCGCAATGGCGGCGGCGATAAGTGCCTTTATCATTTCTGATCTCCTGATGGATGTCCTGCACATGCACCGCGCACGCGCTTCGGCACGCGCGCGACAAGCGCTACGGTGTTCAGACGTTCGTGGAGATCAGACGCGCGGGGGTCTTAGTGGCGGTGCGGTCAACCAGGACAGCGAAGGCCCGCTCAGACGCAACGGCTCAAGCGCGGCGCCCATGCCGGCATCTTGCGAGAGCAAGACGACGCCGACACCGGTCAGCGTCACACAGCAAAGACCGCAGTTCACCATCGCAAGGCAATGATCGTTGGCGGGCGGCGATTTTTGATGCGATGCGTGCCCGTGCTGGTGGTGATCGCAGTCGACGACCGCCGTTTGAGCCGCAGCCTGGGGCGCAGGCGCCGCCATGCTGGCGGCCATCGGCAGGAACACTACCGATAATGCCAGCAAAACAGCGATGAATGTCCGAAATGTGCGCATGAATTACCCTGCAACACGCAAGATACCTCACACGAGCGCACCGGCAAACCATTGATCCAGGTCAACTACGACGCGTGGGCCATCGGCATGCCGCCCGAAGGCGGCAACAACTCCACCAATTTGTCTGCCGGGACCGGACGGCTAAATAGATAACCCTGCATTTCCGTGCAGCCGAGCGCCTGCAAGACCTGCTTCTGGCTCTCGGTCTCCACGCCCTCTGCGGTGGTGGTGATCTGCCGCGCCCGCGCGATCTCGACGATCGCCTGCACAATGTCGCGCGAATTTTCGGAATCGATATCTCGCACGAAAGAGCGGTCGATCTTGATCTTATCGAATGGGAAGCGCTGCAGATAACTGAGCGAGGAATAGCCAGTGCCAAAGTCGTCGAGTGCGATGCGTACTCCGAGCGCGCGAAGCTGGCGCACCACATCGAGCGCGGCGGAATCGTCGCGGATGAGGACCGCTTCGGTGATTTCCAATTCCAACCGGTGCGTCGGCAGTCGCGACGCGGCAAGCGCGCTCACCACCGTCTGCACGAGCGCTTCGCCGAATTGCGACGGCGACACGTTGACCGCCACTTTCAAGTCATCCGGCCACGTCGCCGCCTCGGTGCAGGCGGTGCGCAGCACCCATTCGCCGAGCGGACCGATCAGCCCGGTTTCCTCCGCGATCGGGATAAATTCGGACGGCGGGATATACGTACCGTTGCGATGCTCCCAACGCAGCAGCGCTTCGCAGCCGGCGATCCGGCCGTTGGAGAACCGCACCAGTGGCTGGAAATGCAGTTCGAAGCCGCCGACCATGATCGCTTCGCGCAAATCGAATTCGAGCGCGCGCCGCAACTTCATGCGCGCATCCATAGACGCCTCGAAGAAACGGTATTTGCCACGCCCGTCCGCCTTGGCGGCGTACATCGCCAAGTCAGCATTCTTCAGCAGTTCGGCTGCATCGCAGCCGTCGTGCGGTGCGAGCGCTATGCCGACGCTGCCGTCGGCCACCAGCCGGTGATCGAGCACATCATAGGCCCCGGCGATGCCGGCCAGGACGCGCGAGGCCAGATCGGCAATCTGCTCCACGTTCTCGAACTCTGGCAGCACGACCGCGAATTCATCGCCGCCGAGACGCGCGACGGTGCCGCGTTCACCAACGCACGCGCGGAGCCGCTCCGCCACGTGCTTCAAGAGCTCATCGCCGATCGGGTGGCCGAGGCTATCGTTGATGGACTTGAAGTGATCGAGGTCGAGATAGAGCAGCGCGAGCTGCAGCCCCTCGACCCGAATGCGCCGCAGTGAGGTTTCCAGGCGCTCGTGGAAGAGCATGCGATTGGGCAGTCCCGTGAGCGCGTCGTGATGCGCCAGATGCGCGATCCGCATCTCCGACTGTTTGCGATCGGTGACATCCTCGATGACTGTGAGCAGGTATTCGGGCTCCCCGCCGCCGTCACGAATCACGAGCCGTTGTGACGTAACGATGCGCTCGCCTTGGCCCGGCGTTTCAACCGGGTGTTCGCCTTCGAACAGATGGCCCTTTGACAGCGCGACATGGTCGGCCGCCTCGATTCGAGCCGATTCGAAAGGCGGCAAGAGCTCGTGAGACGTCTTCCCGATTACGTCCTCGCGCGAGCCGCCGATGTGCTCGAGGCCCGCCTTGTTCGCGAGGATATAGCGCCAGGACTTGACCTCCTTGACGAGGATCGCCGTCGGCACGCTCTCGACTACGCCGTTGAGGAACTCGCGGTCGCGGTCACGCTCGCGTTCGAGTTCTCGTCGCGCCGTGATCTCCTCATGGATAGAGATCCAGCCGCCCCCGGCTGCCGGATGATACAGAACCCGGACCGCGCGGCCATCGGGCAGTTCGAGCATCGTTTCGAACGGCTTACCTTCCGCGATCCGCCGCCGCCGTTCTGCGCAAAACCGGTCGGGATCGCAGTCTGTCCCCGTTACGTGCACCCACGTAGCGATCAGGTCTTCGAACGTGCATCCGGTACGCACGCGCTCAGCGTGGCCGTAGATTTCGAAATAGCGCGAATTGCAAATGACCATCCGCTCGGCGGCGTCGAACATGACCAGGCCGTGCGGCATCCCATTCACGACGGAATCGAGCCTCTGCTTTTCGAGGGCGAGCCGCTGCTTCGACCATTCACTATTTCGCTGCAGTTGTCGGCCGACGAGAAGCATCATAAGCGCGATCACGAGTGTGACCAGGACGCCAGCCCCGAGCATGAGCTCGCGCTCGTTGTCGAGCAATTCGCGTTGGCGGAAATCGGCGACGAGGTAACCGGTACAGATGCCGAGCACGGCGATGAACAGGGCGCCGCAGACGATGAGGTAGCGAATGAGGTGACGCGGCGCGCTCATGCCGCCTCGCCCTGACAACGTCCGTCAACCGGCGCCGCTTGAAGCGCGCACATTTCGTGCAGGCGCATTGCCGCGTCCCCCCTGGCGGACGCAACTTAGCCGGGCAGATATGGACAGCGGGTTAGGACGGCTGGTTAGCGATGCGTAAAGGGCTGCGAATAAAGAGTTATTGCCGATAATCCTGGGCACGTTTCACGACTAAAACGTCGACGGCACGCCCCGCTGTCACGCGGGACGCGCCGTCCTGAAAGACGCCGTTAACGATGCGGCGAAAGGTCACGCGCTCGCAGCGAGTTGCGCGCCATTGACGTGATGGATGTGCCGCTCGGCGGCTTCGCAGCGGTCGCGGGCATGCTCAAGCACGAACAGCCGGATGGCGGACGAGAGATTCGTCTGCCGATCCTGCGCCTGGATTTCGGCAACAACCACCGAAACCGAAACTCCGCGGCCCTCCGCGATTTCTTTCAGATAATTCCAGAAGGCGTCCTCGAGGCTGATGCTGGTCTTGTGTCCTGCGAGCGACACCGAACGTTTGACGATTGCCGACTTCATGATCCTCTACTTCGTTTCTTGTTGACCGGCAGCGTGCCCCCGCCGGTGGCAGCAATTTGGCCGCCAATATCCCGCTGTCAGACAGACAGTTTCGGAGATCCAATCTCAACAGAAAGGCGCGAGGCGCCCGTCGAGACCGGTATGATACGCACGAATTAGTCCGGAATCAGACGGTGCGCCACTAGTAAGATTACGAGGATACCGGAGTTGCGATATACGTATAGCTCCTTAGCCGCTTAGGACGCGGCGAATCGCATCCGCCATATTTCTCGCACCCAATTTCTCGATGATGTTGGCACGGTGGAAATCCACCGTGCGCGGACTGATGCCGAGCTCGCGCCCCGCTTCTTTGCTCGATGCGCCTTTAACCAGATACGCGAGCACTTTGCGCTCGCGATCGGTCAAGAGGTCGTTGCCGGGGAAAGGTGTCGAGAGGATGGCGAGCGCATCGTCAAGGTTGCGGATAGCCGCGTTCGCGCGCTGCAGTTCTGGTGTTTCCATGAACTGCCACTCGCCATCGCGGCGTGCAACCGTGAGATTGTGTGCGCGCACGATGTCGAACACGTCCATCGCGCTGGCGCTTGACAAAGAATACGTGCACAGCGCGAGCGCAGGCTGCCCCTCCAGCAGAGCGGGAAGAGCGGATTCGTATTCGGCGGCCTGCTCCGTATTTGCTTGCGCGCTGCCGTCACCGCAGCCGCGAATTCCATCGAATCCGCTAGCGATCGCCCGGTCGAGCATTGTGAGCCAGAACCGCGCGACCGCTTGCGGGTCGAAGGCGCTTCCTTTTTCCACCGCAAAAAGCTGGAGGTGACCGGCGACAGAATGCAGGTCGTAGTCGTCCACTCGTGCGCGCAGCTTTGACATCGCCCGTTCGAGGCCGACGTCTGGCGGCATCCGCCAGACACAAATCTCATTCGCCTGCAGTCCGGCTTCGAAGTATCCAGACACGGCGTCGAACAGATCGTCCTCTGCTTCGTAGAACAGGCAGAGATGCGTCCCCCACGGAACCTCATCGATTAGGGGGATGCCGCTGTTGCGTTGTGTAGAGGGCATAGCGATCCGATTGGCGAGACACCCGATTTAGTGCGGGAGGCGTCGGTTCGTTCCACGCACACGCGACGCCCCACATGACGCCTCGAAGGTGCGCCCAGTCAGCCAAGCCTTTGCCTTGTTCCCATTCTACACTTTCATGATGGCGCAAGCGATTCCCGCGCCGACCCTTCCCGCCTTACCGCAAAATCCGTTTCATCATTGGAGATTGAGCATGAGGTCCGCAAAATCGTTGCTGCTTGCGAGTGCCGCGCTGTTGTCGAGCGCGTCCGCGCTGCCACTGCACGCCCAAACCAACCGTTTTGACGTCGTGCAGGCCGCGCAGTCGGACAAGGAAAAAGAACAGAAGCAGAGGCCCCAGCAGCATCAGGCTCCTCCTGCCAAACAGCCCGCCGCGCCGCCGCAAGCGCAACCGCCGCACCCTGCGCCGCCGGCCCAGCCGCCCCGGCCGGCCGCGCCTCCGCCGCAAGCACCTCATCCCGCACCGCCTCCGGTCGCGCAGCCGCCTCGGCCTACCGCGCCGCCCCCGGAGCAGCGCCGGCCGGTCCCGCCGCCGGTCGAGCAGCGTCGGCCGGTCCCGCCGCCTTCGACGATTGAGCAGCATCGGCCACCGCAGTCTGCTCCGCAGGTCCAGCAGCCGCACGTCCCGCCGCCGCAACCAGCTCCGCAACAGAATCAGACTCCGCAGAGGGCGCCCGCTGCGCCCTCGCCGCAGAGCCAAACCGCTCCAACCGCGCCCAGCGGACTGCAGCCGCGCGACACCAACCAGTTCATTCGGCAGCCCGGCCAGCAGGCGCCCGCGCCGACCATCCAGGACCTGCGCCGCGAGCGCCAGCAGACGCGCGAGGGCAACGCCACGATCATTCGCGAGGGCGACCGCACCATCGTGCGCGAAGGCCAGAGCACCATCATTCGCCACAGCGAGTCGGACCGCTTCGCGGTCGGCGCGCGCGACGTGCGCGTCGAGCGGCGTGGCAACGAGACCTATTCAATCATCGAGCGGCCGAACGGCGATCACATCATCACAATCACCGACGAGGGGGGCCGCCTGCTCCGGCGTGTGCGCCGCGAGCCGAACGGCCGCGAGATCGTCATCATCGACCAAAGCGGCATTCCACGCCGCGACACTTACTTCGTCGTTGTGCCGCCGCCGCGCTATACGTTGCCGCCGGACCGGTACTACGTGGATATCGACCGTGCGCCGCCGGAGCGCATTTACGACACGCTGATCGCAGCGCCGTTCGAGCCGATCGAACAAGTCTATACGATCGACGAGGTGCGTTACAGCCCCGGCCTGCGCATGATGCTGCCGCGCGTCGATCTCGATATCAATTTCGAGACCGGGTCATGGCAGATCACGCCCGACCAGATGGGCAAATTGGACGTGATCGCGCGGGCGCTCAACCGTGCGATCGACCGCAATCCGCGCGAGGTGTTCCTGATCGAAGGTCACACCGACGCGCTCGGCGCCGACGACGACAATCTCTCGCTCTCCGACCGGCGCGCGGAATCGGTCGCCGTCGCGCTGACGCAGGAGTTCGGCGTCCCGCCGGAGAACCTGATCACGCAGGGCTATGGCGAGCAGGAATTGAAAGTGCCGACGATGGGACCGTCGCGCGAAAACCGGCGCGTCGCGGTGCGCCGCATCACACCGCTGATCGACCGCATGGCGGCGCGGTAGGCGCTAACACGTCATGCCCGGCTTTATGCCGGGCATCCACGTTTTCTACGCGAATCAGCGAAGAAGGCGTACATGGCCGGGACATAGGCGTTCTGTAAGAACGCTTTTCTTCGACCGGCTATGCCCGACCATGACAAGCATTTACTTCTTATACGCCCCCAGAACGGCCTCGCCGTCCTTACCTGCTTTCTTCACCCAGTCGGTGGTAAGCTGATCGCCGATCTTTTTCAGGCCCGCTTTCAGTTCTGGACTCGGCGGCAGCACCTTCATGCCGTGCGACTTAAGCTGGTCGAGATACCAGTCACTCTTCACCTGCCACATCTTCCAGCCGCGCGTTTCGGCCGTGGCCGCTGCTTTGAGCAGCGCGTCCTGCGTCGGCTTGTCGAGCGCATTGAACGCCGCCTTGTTCACGAAAGTGATGTTCTTCGGGATCCAGGCTTGCGTGTCGTAGTAGTGGTCGACCGACTCCCACGCCTTGCTGTCGTAGCCAGTGGCGGCGGAGGTGATGAAGGAATTGACCACACCTGTCGCCAGGGCCTGCGCAAGCTCGGCCGCCTGGACGGTCACAACCTGCGCGCCGACCAGTTCACCGATGCGGGCGGTGCCGACGTTATAGGCGCGCCACTTCAGACCCTTCATGTCGTCGACGGTGTTAATGTCCTTCTTGGCGTAGACGCCCTGCGGCGCCCACGGCACCGCGAAGAGAACCATCATGCCCTGCGACTCGAGCTTCTTCGCGATGTAAGGCTTCGAGGCGTCCCACAGCTTGTGCGACTCATCGAAGCTGGTCGCAAGGAAGGGCACGACGTCGACGCCGAACATTGGATCCTCGTTTTCGTGCAGCGAGATCAGAACCTCGCCGATCTGCACCTGCCCGGTTTGCACCGCACGCTTGATGTCCGGCGCCTTGAACAGGGACGCCGCCGGATGCACGGTGATCTGCAAGTTTCCGCCGGTCGCATCGGAGACGTCCTTGGCGAACTGGATCAGGTTGACGCTGTGCGGATTGTCGGCGGGATAGGCGGCGGGCAATTGCCATTTTGTCTGTGCCGATGCGGGCTGCAGGCTCGTCAGCGCCGCGGCGATCGCCAGTGCGGCGCAGAAGATCGTCTTTCTCATTTCACTCCCCTTTGCACACAGGTCTAAGGCAAACGTAACAGAAAGATGCGCACTGCCTAACTCGGCGGGAAAGCGAGTTGTGGCAGCACCAGCACGATCTGCGGAAACTCGGTGATGATGAAAACGGCCGCGATCAACAGTAGGAAGAACGGAAACGCCGCGCGCGCAACCGTGAAGGTGTCGCGTCCGCTCATGTTCTGCAGCACGAACAAATTGAAGCCGACGGGCGGCGTGACTTGCGCCATTTCCACATGGATGACGAGATAGACGCCGAACCAGACGAGATCGAGCCCCGCCTGTTTGATCATCGGCAGCACGATGACCATGGTCAGCACGATCATCGAGATGCCATCGATCAGGCAGCCCAGGATGATGTACATGATGCTCAAGTACAGCGCGAGCATGCCGGGCGTGAGGTCCTGCCCCTTCACCCATTCGGCGAGCGCGGCCGGAATGCCCGTGTAGGCCATCGCGGCGGTCGTATACGCAGCGCCGGCCAGGATCAGCATGATCATGCAAGTGAGCCGCGTCGCGCTCATCACGCTTTCGAAGAATGTCTTGCGGTTAAGCGTGCCGCTCCACCACGCGAGCAATAGTGCGCCGGTGACGCCCCAAGCCGCGCATTCGGTCGCGGTCGCGAGGCCGAGGACCAACGAGAGAAACACAGCCAGTATTAACAAAAGGCACGGAATGAGCTTGGTCGATTCCTTCAGTTTCGCGCGGAACGGCATTGGCGGATCGCGCGGCGGGATGCGGTCGGGATGCAACTGCGACCAGCCAATGATGTAGCCCGAATAGAGGGCCATCACGAGAAAGCCGGGCAGGAATCCGCCGAGGAAGACCTGCAGAACCGAGACGTTCGCCGTCACCGCGTAGACCACCATCGGGATTGACGGCGGAATGAGCAGGCCCAGGGTGCCGGAGCCGGCGAGCGAGCCGAGGCTCAAATTCTTGTCGTAGCCGCGTTTGTCCAATTCCGGCAGCGCGATCTTCCCGATGGTCGCGCAAGTCGCGGCGGACGAACCGGAGACAGCAGCAAAGATGCCGCAGCCGATCACATTCACATGCACGAGCCGTCCGGGCAGCCATTGCAGCCAAGGCGAAAGGCCGCGAAACATCTCTTCCGACAAGCGCGTGCGAAAAAGGATCTCGCCCATCCAGATGAACAGCGGCAGCGCGGCGAGCGTCCACGACGCACTCGCACTCCACACCGTCGTCGCTAGCACCGAGCCGATCGGCACCGGCGTAGTAAGCAGCATAGCGATGAAACCGATCAGGGCGAGCCCGACGGCGATCCAGACGCCGCTGCCGAGAATGACGATCAGCGCAATGAGCAGAATGATGGAAAGATTGACGAGCCCGAGGTCGGCGAACATCAGCCGGCTCCACCGGCCGCGACGCGTTCGACGAACTCATCAGGCGTCGACGGCGGCTCCTTCTCGTAGCGCGGCCGGTTGCCCTGCAGGACGAAGATCATCTCATCGACCAGCGCGATCGCCAGGATGACGAGCCCGCCGCTGTAGCCGAGTTGAGGAATCCACAATGGAATCGCCATCACGCCCTGCGCCATGTCGTTGAAGCGGTAGGAGTCCCACGTCATCGCCGCCGCGTACCAGGCGAAATACAGAACGAAGGCGGTTGCTATGCCCAGCGAGACGATTTCCATCAGCCAGCGCCTCTGGCCAGTGAGACGCTCGAGCAAAAGGCCGACGCGGATCATCTCGCCTTTGCGAAAGGTGTGCGCAAGGCCGAGAAAGGCCATCGCCGCCATGCACCAGGAGGCGAAATCATCGCCGGCCGGTATGTTGACCCCGATCTGCCGCCCGAGCGAGAGGCCCATCATCAACAGGAAGATCAGGACCAGAAAGCCGCCGGCGGCGATGCCCGCCCAAAGATAAAGCCGGTCAAGAGCAGCCCGCACCATCGCCCCCTCTGCACACAGTCACACGTCTACACGCCTTCGGCGCTCATTTTGTGCGCGACGATAGCAGGCTTGTCTAAGGCCCGACAGGCCGGACATAGTGCGCCGCATTCACGACGGGGCGGCGAATGTCACGAGCGAAGACTTCGAAGCGTTGGGATTTCTGGATCGACCGCGGCGGCACATTCACCGACATCGTCGGCCGGAAGCCGGACGGTTCGCTGGTGGCACACAAGCTTCTGTCGGAAAACCCGGAAGCCTATGCCGACGCTGCCGTGCACGGCATCCGCGATCTATTGGGGCTGAAAAGCGGCGAGCCGATCCCACCCGGCATCGTCGGCGCGGTGAAGATGGGGACCACTGTGGCGACCAATGCGCTCCTGGAACGCAATGGCGACCGCGTGCTGCTCCTCATCACGCGCGGCTTTCGCGACGCGTTGAAGATCGGCTACCAGGCGCGGCCAAAGATTTTCGCCCGGCACATTATCAAGCCGGACATGCTGTACGAGCGAGTGGCCGAAGTCGACGAGCGCGTGCGCGCCGACGGCACGGTCGAGCGCGCCCTCGATCTCGAGGCGGTGCGCGGCGAGCTCGAAACGGCCAAGCGCGACGGCATCGAGGCAGTCGCGATCGTGCTGATGCACGCCTATCGCTATCCCGAGCACGAGACGACGATCGCTGCGCTCGCGCGTGAGATGGGCTTTGCCCAGGTGTCGGTGAGCCACGAGGTGTCGCCGCTGATCAAGCTCGTCGGCCGCGGAGATACGACCGTCGTCGATGCATATCTCTCGCCGATCCTGCGCAGGTACGTTTCGACTGTGTCGAACGACATGCACGCGGACGGCAACACAGCATCCGACGTTCGCCTGATGTTCATGATGTCGTCCGGCGGACTGACCGCGGCCGAGCTGTTTCAAGGCAAGGACGCGATCCTGTCGGGACCTGCGGGCGGCGTCGTCGGGATGGCGGAGACGGGTCGCGAGGCCGGGTTCGAGCGGCTGATCGGCTTCGACATGGGCGGCACGTCCACCGACGTGTCGCATTTCGACGGCGACTACGAGCGCGCCTTCGAGACGGAAGTCGCCGGCGTGCGCATGCGCGCACCGATGATGCTGATCCACACCGTCGCGGCGGGCGGCGGCTCGATTTTGCACTTCGACGGCGCGCGCTTCCGCGTTGGGCCGGATTCCGCCGGCGCCAATCCGGGGCCGAAATGCTATCGGCGCGGCGGACCGCTTGCAGTGACCGACGCCAACGTGATGCTCGGCAAGCTCATGCCGGAGTTCTTCCCGAAAATCTTCGGACCGCATCAGAACGAGCCGCTTGACGAGACGGCCGTGCGGCACGCGTTCAACAATCTCGCCCAGCAGGTCGGCGCGAAATCGGCGCAGGAAATCGCCGACGGTTTCGTCAAGATCGCGGTCGAGAACATGGCGAACGCGATCAAGAAGATCTCCGTGCAGCGCGGCTACGACGTCACGCACTACGCGCTCAACTGCTTCGGTGGCGCGGGCGGCCAGCATGCCTGTCTCGTCGCCGACGCGCTCGGCATGACGCGCGTGCTGATCCATCCGTTTTCGTCACTCTTGTCGGCCTACGGCATGGGCCTCGCCGACATCCGCGCGACGCGCGAGCAGGCGATCGAATTGCCGTTCGGCGCGAAGGCGCGGACCGCGGTCGAGCGCATCGCCGCGCGACTCGGCAAGACCGCGCGCGCAGAGGTCGAGGGCCAGGGCGTGCCCGACGGCAAGATCAAGGTGATCGTGCGCGCGCATATCCGTTACGCCGGCACCGACACGGCGCTCGTCATCGATGCGGGCAAGCTTGCCGGCGCGCGCGTCGCGGTCGCCGATTTGAAGAAAATGCAATCCTCCTTCGAGCGCGCGCACAAAGCGCGCTTCGGATTCATCGACCGCAACAAACAGCTCGTGATCGAGGCTGTTTCGGTCGAAGCGGTCGGCGGCGGGGCGAAGTTCAAGGAAAGCGCGGGCTCGCGCACACGCAAGGCGCTCCCCGAACCCGCCAAGCGCACGCGCTTCTTCTCGCAAGGCGAGTGGCACGACGCGGCGGTCTATACGCGCGAGCAGCTCAGGCCCGGGCAGAAGGTCGCCGGAGCGGCCATCATTATCGAGCCGCACCAGACCGTCGTGGTCGAGCCCGGCTGGCAGGCCGAACTGACCGCCAAGAACCACCTCGTGCTTGCGCGCGTCGTGCCGCTTGAGCGCACGCATGCGATCGGCACCGAGGCCGATCCGGTGATGCTCGAAGTGTTCAACAACCTGTTCATGTCGATCGCCGAGCAGATGGGCGTGTCGCTGCAGAACACCGCCTATTCGGTAAACATCAAGGAGCGGCTCGATTTCTCCTGTGCGGTATTTTCGGCCGAAGGCGCGCTGGTCGCGAACGCGCCGCATATGCCGGTGCATTTGGGCTCGATGGACCGCGCGGTCGAGACCATCATCCGCGAGAACGAAGGCCGCATCGCGCCCGGCGATGTCTACGCGATCAACGCGCCCTACAACGGCGGCACCCATCTGCCGGACATCACCGTCTGCACGCCAGTGTTCGACGACAAGAAGCACAAGATCCTCTTCTGGGTCGCCTCGCGCGGGCATCATGCCGACGTCGGCGGCATCTCGCCCGGCTCGATGTCGCCAAACGCGACCACGATCGAGGAAGAAGGCGTGTTGTTCGACAATTTCAAACTGGTCGATCGCGGCCGCTTCCGTGAGAAGGAGTTGACCGAGGCCCTGACCGGCGCAAAATATCCGGCGCGCAATCCGGTCCAGAACATCAACGACATCAAGGCGCAGATCGCGGCGAACGAGAAGGGCGTCGCCGAACTGCGCAAGATGGTCGAGCAGTTCACGCTGCCCGTGGTCGAGGCCTACATGCGGCACGTGCAGGACAACGCGGCAGAAAGCGTGCGCCGCGTCATCGACCGGCTACACGATTCATCGTTCGAATACGAGATGGATCAGGGCACCTGGATCAAGGTGAAGATCACGGTCGACAAGGAGAAAAGGAAAGCGCGCGTCGATTTCACCGGTACGAGCCCGCAGCAGCCGACCAACTTCAACGCGCCTGAGCCGGTGACGCGCGCGGCCGTCCTCTACGTCTTCCGCGTGATGGTCGACGACGAGATCCCGATGAACGCCGGCTGTCTGCGCCCGATCGATATCGTCATCCCGAAGCGCTCGATGCTGTCACCGGAATATCCGGCCGCCGTCGTCGCCGGCAATGTCGAGACTTCGCAGGCGGTGACCGACACGCTGTTTGGCGCACTCGGCTCGCTCGCTGCCGCGCAGGGCACGATGAACAATCTCAATTTCGGCAACAAGAAGTACCAGTATTACGAAACGATCTGCTCCGGCTCGCCGGCGGGGCCGGGCTTCAACGGCACCGACGCCGTGCACACGCACATGACGAACACGCGACTCACCGATCCGGAAGTTTTGGAATTCCGGTATCCGGTCGTGCTGGAGGACTTCCATATCCGCAAGGGCTCGGGCGGGCGCGGCAAGTGGCATGCGGGCGACGGCATCCGCCGCACCATCCGTTTCCTTGAGCAGATGGAGTGCACGATCCTGTCAGGCCATCGCCGTGTGCGCCCGTTCGGGCTCGCCGGTGGTGAAGCGGGGCAGGTGGGCGAGAACGTGGTGCGGCGCAACGACCGAAGCACGGAGCGCCTGCAAGGCTGCGATGCGACGGTGATCGACGCCGGCGAGGCGATCATCATCCAAACGCCGACTGCGGGCGGCTACGAAAGGTCCAAATAAGCGCGGACTCCGCGCTGGCGTCACTGTCTCCGAAAGCTCGCGATTCCGCGTCCGACGGTCCAGATCAGGCCTGCGAAGGTGACTGCCCAGGCGAGCAGGGCGGCATAGACGAAAACCCGCGGCACGATTTCCAGAAATGGGAGATCCATCGCCCGGGCCATCTGCCAGGTAGCGACCGTGTACATGCCGAGCGGGAATACGGCGCCCCAATAGAGCGGGTCGTAACGAAACGGAAAGCGCCTGAATGCGTAGCGCCATATACCCAATATGACGAGCATCGGTATCCACCACGTGCCAGTCGCCCAATAGAAGACGGTGAACCCCTTGAGGAACGGTAGGAGCGAGTAAAGATACGGCGCGGCAGGCGATGCATTGGTGATCAGCAGCGCGCCTGCGAGCGTGGAAATGGCCATTGCTCCCATGTTGATCCAATACGGCGGCGATAGGTCTCCGGGCGAGAATTCGAAAAATGTGTAGCGGTAGAAAATCAGGGCGATCATCCAAATGTAGAGCATGCCGCCCCACAGCCACATCGACAGCGCGAGGAAATTGAGCTCCAGCCGATATGGCTGCGGCCAATGCGCGGCGATGAGAGCTCCGAGGACCGCAATCGCCTGCGTCGAGACGACCGCAAGCAGCCAGCCGCCATTGATTCCATCGGCGAGCGTCGGTTTGCGCTTCTTGACCGCGAAGGCGGCAAACACGGCGTAGATCAAGACGATCCAAAACAGCGTCGCCACAATCCATAAGATGACAGCGACTTCGTAATTGGCATCGATCACGACGAACTGGCTGCCGAGCACGCAGGAGGCGGCGACGAACGTCAGAAATCCCGGCCCACGCTGGTGGTCGATCATGTCCGAGAAAAACGCTTTCGGATACCGCAGGATGCGCGCCACGGTGATAGCCGCGATGAC
>Ga0207784_1000130_pt1 | contig 14370 bp, 12 predicted proteins | sample LuqExpMetageno66_FD_187823 | JGI IMG/M metagenome (GOLD analysis project Ga0207784, IMG submission 187823) | Tropical forest soil microbial communities from Luquillo Experimental Forest, Puerto Rico - Sample 66 (SPAdes) | ecosystem: Environmental > Terrestrial > Soil > Tropical forest ... | reverse complement strand
TCTGCGCAGGCTTTTGACCCTTATCTAATCCGAGCTGCTGGGCGCGGCCTGTTGGATGGTGCCAAAGATTTGCTTTTTGTGGCCAACACGCGCCGATGCCGCCGAAAGCCTGACAGAAAAGGCGGCCCCAACCGAAGCGTCAGCGGTTTGCGCTTCGACCGAATGGTGCGCGCGATGAGTCCCTCCTCGCAGCAACCGCCCAAAACCTCAGGAAGCTAGCGAAGCTGATACCGGTGCCCATGGCACTCACGTGCCGGTGGAGGAGCCGTCCACAGCATCAAAAGCGGACGCTCAAGGGAATGCCCCGTGCACGGGTAGCTGCACGGGACGTCAACGATTCGCGCCGACAAACTCCGCGATTTTTTCCGGCAGTTTTCAGCCGAGAGCGTGCCTCAGATCAGGTACTACGCCGAATCCGCCGCAGTCATGCGTGGCGTGTGCAAGATGTGCACGATTCAAACTGGCCGGCGTGCCCCTATCGCCCGCCAGACCCAGATCAGCAAGACCGCGCCGATGAACCCAGCAATGAGGTAGCCGAGCCATCCCCCAAGGTGGACACCAAAGAAGCTCAATATGGCGCTGGCAACCGCCGCCCCGATGATACCGAGCACGATATTCATCACGAGTCCCATTTCACTCTTCATAAATTGTTCTGCGAGCCAGCCTGCAACTCCGCCGATGATGATGGCTGCGATCCAGCCTACTTGCGTGTCGTCCATGGCCGTCCTCCTCAAAAAGGCGCACCCTGCGCCTAGACTGGATTGTCTAACGTGCAAGGGCCAATAACAAGACCGGGCGTATCAATGTCGCTTCAGGCGGATCGGACTGGAGGCCGGACCATTATCGGCATGGAGCATTTTGCTGGACTGGATGTATCGGTCAAGGAGACGAGCGTCTGCATTGTGGATGATACGGGCAGGATCGTTCGAGAAGCCAAAGTGGCGAGCGAGCCTGAAGCATTGCTAGCGGTTGTCCCTATCGGAAACTAAATCCTGACGTATTGGTGGTGCAATCCTGTCCATCCCGAAAATCTCATCCGGGGCGGATTCGCGCAATGAAGCAGAATCAGCGCATCATTCGACGCGATGCCTGCGTTCTTTCACCTGCTTGTGATGTTTGTCGTCAACCCGTTTCGCTCGCGGCGCCGGCTTGAGATCGAGAACCTGTTTCTCCGGCACCAGCTAAATATTGCCTTGAGGCGCGCGCCACATCGTCTGCGGCTCCGTACGAGTGATCGAACTTTGTTGATATTGATGACGTGGCTGTGGCCAAGCCTGATTGGATTGTGCCGCATTGTTCAGCCCGAAACGATCCTGCGATGGCACCGAGCGGGATTCCGGACCTATTGGCGCTGGAAATCGCGAGGTCGGCCAGGAAGGCCGAAGATCGAACGTGAGCTGCGTGAATTGATCCGGAGAATGAGTCAGGAGAACCGATTATGGGGCGCACCTCGCATTCACGGCGAGCTGCTCAAGCTCGGCTTCGAGGTCGCCGAGTCGACGGTGTCCAAGTACATGGCCAAACGTCGTGGGCCGCCATCACAGGGTTGGCGGACCTTTCTGCGCAACCATGCGGACGTGATCGCGGCGATCGATCTCTGCCTGGTTCCGACTGTTAAATTCGAGTGTCTGTTTGCCTTTCTGGTCGTAGGCCATGGTCGACGACGGCTGGTGTGGTTCGCTGTGACCCGGCATCCGACGGCGGAGTGGCTGGCGCGGCAAATCGTCGAGGCATTTCCGTGGGAGACGGCACCAAGCTATCTGATCCGCGACAATGATGGCGCATACGGACAAGCCTTTACCAACCGAGTGAGAAGGATGGGGATTCGCGATCGCCCCATTGCTCCGAGGTCGCCTTGGCAAAACCCATATGTTGAACGCCTGATCGGGACGCTTCGACGCGAGTGCTTGGATCATGTTTTGATCTTTGGCGAGCGGCATCTACATCGAATTCTAGCCGCTTACTCATCCTATTATAATGAAGGCCGCACACATCTTGGCTTGGTCAAAGACTCACCGATACCTCGAGCGGTGCAACGATCCGGAACCATTGCCGCGAGGCCAATTCTGTCCGGATTGCATCATTGTTACGCTCGGATATGATTTTCAGGAGGGACAGGTGGGTTCCTGGGGCACCAACGCGCGGGGCTGCTGGCGGATGGCAGCGGGGTTGAGTCGCCGGGTCCTCCAGACTGTTTAAAGCGATGCGTGGATTCGACGCGGAACAGCAAATTAATTCGGCGTAATAAAAATTCCCCGCTTGTGTTTGGGTCAAGCGGGGCACTGGCGCAGTTGCTAGTGGTGGTGAGAGATCGTGGCGCAAGCGCGGCAGAATATAGCACGACTTCTAGTCGGACACGTATGAACAATGTCTCACGGCCCGAGCCTGCTGCGACGAGGCCCTGCAATCTAGTATCCAAAAAAAATAACCCCGCGAGTGTGCGGAAGCCGGCGGGGTCAGAGAACCAAGTTATGCAACCTAATTAGATATGAGCTTCCCGGACCCTGCAACTTCTTAGATTTCCGTTATGACGCCGACTGCTCCAACGATGTATGCAAACATCGCGATCCAAAACGCGGCAGGGGTGTTAACGAAATACGCAATCAGCGCGAGGATCGCCAACAGCAACGATACAACGACTGGCGGCTTATCCGGTGCATGAATTCCGATTTTCATTGTCGGAGCCCAGACCTTGCAACTATCGAAATCTGCAAAGCGGGCTGGGGCCCGGGGTTCTGCCGCCGCCGATTTCATAGCGAATGATGGTTTCAAAGGCATAATCGCATGCTTCGCATTTCCAAAGATGACGCACGGAGTTTTTATCACAGTATTCTGACCACTCGGGCAGGTAGAGTACCTCGCCGCATTGGGCGCAGTAGATCATTGGGCGCGGTCGATTATTGGGCGTGAGTGAGTGGTGGTTGTAAGATTGGGCAGAGATCCCCGCGACGCTTTCGTATGTAGCTCCTGGTGCAATGTGACAACTCGATGAATGATTTAGCGCAAAGCGCGCATTTGTCGATTTCGGTTTAATTCCTTGCCGATTTTAGAGGAACAGATACGTTTATGACAGAAAAAAGCGAAATTGTTCAGCGACTTGGCGAGAGGGCGGTCCTTCTTCCTTCGTTGATCGCGAATGCGCTAGCGGCCAACGACCGTCTCAAGCTACGGCTCACTTTGTTGCAGGAAGCGGTGAGCCATGCCCGGCATCCGGAACAGAAGTCGCGCTCGTTCGATACCGAGCGGCGCGCGGTGGGTCTTACCGATGCACAATATGATTCGTTGATAATTGGTGCCCGCGTACTTGCTCCCGATCGTATCGCTGCGCCTGGCGCCAAGATGCTAGTCACGGGCATCTCAGATGATCTTTCCGCCATGCTGGCGCCGCTCCAAATCGCCGACGAGAAAGCAGCAAAGCCTTTCGCCGAGCGGCTTGCCGCGCTCGCTGGTACGATTCCGTTGGCCAAGGACGACGAATTGGCAGTGCGCGACATCGAAGCCATGACTTCTGCCCGTCGCAGCGGCACGGATAGCGTGCATCTCTTGGTCATGGACGCCCATAAGGCTCTCAACCAACTTGCAGCAGATATTGCCGTCGAAACCATTGACGGTGCTCACGTTCACCACGTTGAGAAGGAGGATCGCCCGCGGATCAAGGCTTTCATGGCTGGACTTAATCGAACCGCGCCTCTCGCCTTCGGTCATCCGGGCCTCGGCACCACAGCAGCTCGCGTTGGTGCACGCCTGACTATTCAGAACGACATCGGAGCAACGGAAGCGCACGTGCTCGTCGTTCACGTTGAAGCGTTGGTTGTGACCATCACTTATACCGACATTCACCGCTTGCGTGCCAAGTTCTTCATTTCGCTATTCGGGGAACGCGACATGACTTGGAGTCCTTTAGCGGAGCAAGAAGCGCGTGGCCTCAGCGATGGCAATGTTTTTTATCTCGTTGTCGGGCATTTCACGGCGCATGATGAATCTGATCTCATGAAATTCCTGGAATTCCTTGGTTCACGTATCGTCTTTTTGATCGACTGGAATAAGGCCCGCAAGGCGCTGCAAGTGTTCATCGGCAAGGACGTTGCGATCGAAATCCTGAAATGGGCGGCCAACCATGATTACGGTCATCGCGCCTTTCTCGAACTCGGCGGCGTCGATCTCATATTCGAAGCCATTCGCCATGGTGGAACCGGCCGCGTTCCCTATGGAGCTCGCCTTGATGAGACGCTAGGGACGTCAGAAACTTCGGACTTCCTCCGCAGTGTATTGCGCCAAACGAGCGAAGGTCTGCGCGCAGGTCGGTCCGGTCGCTTGATCCGTGATGAAGTGCAGGCTGAGCTCGCACAACTGTTCGAGACAGCAGAATCCGCAGTGTTTATTGTGTTGGTACGTCATCTTGGACTCACACGAATGCTGGCAAGCGCGATCGCCGAAATGCTCGCTTCGAGCGGGCAGATGCGCGATGCGGACCGCTCGGTACTTGCACGAAATGCCAAGCGCGTAGAAGAGAAAGCCGATCGTCTCACAGTCATGGCGCGCGACATCTGCGCCCGCATTCAGCATGACACTCTGCGGCAAGTGGTTGACGAAGTCGAGAACGCTACCGACGCCTTAGACGAATGCGCTTTTCTTCTAAGCTTGATGCCGATGAACGACGGCATGACGAATGTCGAGCCCTTTGAGCTGCTCTCTGGCATCGTTATCGAGAGCATAAGCCATCTCGTTCGCGCCCTTGAGGCAGCAACTCTATTGCCGCAAGGACAACGTACAGACGCCACCGATGCGCTGCAATCGATTGACGCAGTGGTCGCAACCGAGCGGCAGGCAGATACGGCGGAACGCGATGCTTTCAGCGCTCTCACTCGCGCGCCTACTGGCGATGCTCGGAACTTGGTCATCAGCCTCAAAGTGACGGATGCCCTCGAAACGGCGACCGACCATCTCGCCCACGCAGCGCTGTCGCTTAGAGATCGGGTGCTTGAGGAATTGTCCGAATGACTTGGCAGGATATTGCCCCGATTCTAATCGGGCCATCAGGTCGTTTGGGAGGGATCACTACAGAGGTGGCAGGCTCGAAGGCCGCACAGCTCGCGCAAATGATGCGACTAGGACTAAACGTGCCTCCCGCTTTTGTCGTTCCGACGACTTTCTGCGGGCCGGTCAACGCTAACGAGCCGAAAGCCCTCGAAGGACTTCGCCAGGGTCTGCAGAAAGGGATTGCCTGGCTTGAACAGGTGACCGGTCGGCGGTTCGGTGACATTCGCAACCCACTCCTTGTTTCCGTGCGTTCGGGCGCTCCGCAATCCATGCCCGGAATGCTGCAAACAATCCTCAATCTCGGTCTCAATGGCGAGACTGTGCACGGCTTCATCCGTGCAGCCGGCAATCCGAGATTGGTCTGGGATAGTTATCGCCGTTTTATTCAAGCCTATGCCGAAGTAGTCGAGGGCGTCTCCGGCGCAGACTTTGGTCAACGTCTGACCGACATGCTAAAGCGGGAGGGAATTGTCGACACTGCCGCGCTTGATCCGGAAGCTCTGGAGCGGCTCACGGCAGAGTTCCGGGAAATTGCCGAGCGGCTTTCCGGACGCCCGTTGCCGGCCGACCCATTCGAGCAACTGTTCGCCGCGGCACGTGCAGTCTACCGATCTTGGGAAGGCCCCCGCGCCCGCGAATACAGACGGCTCAATAAGTTAGATGAGCTCGCCGGAACTGCGGTGACGGTTCAGATGATGGTCTTCGGCAATTGCGGCGGGAACTCCGGGGCCGGCGTTGCCTTCAGCCGCAATCCGGCGACCGGGGCAAACGAACTCTACGTCGATTTCCTTTTCGATGCTCAGGGAGAGGACGTGGTCTCGGGACGGCGAACTCCCAGCAATGCTGCACGCTTGGCGGCGCGCCTGCCCCAGGCCGCAAAGCAGCTAGAAGAAGGCGCTCGCCGCCTTGATTACGAGTTTCACGACGCCCAGGATATCGAATTCACGATCGAGAACGGCAAACTCTATTTTTTGCAGACGCGTACGGCCAAGCGCACACCGCGTGCCGCCCTGCATATCGCCGTCGAACTAGTGCATGAGGGTGCGATCGATACGCAGGAGGCGCTCGCGCGTCTCGCCGATATCGATCTCGGACATTTGGGTATTACTCGATTTGCCGAGCCGGCTCAGCCGATTGCACGGGCCATCCCGGCCTCGTCCGGAGTCGCAAGCGGGCGTGTTGCTTTCGATTGCACGCGAGCCAAAAAATTTGTCGACGGCGGGGAGCCAGCGATTCTAGTGCGACCGGAAACCTCGACCGAGGACATTGAAGGATATGCGGTGGCTGATGGAATCTTGACCGCGACCGGTGGCCGCACCGCTCATGCCGCTGTCGTTGCGCGTCAACTTGGCAAAGCTTGTCTCGTTGGTTGTCAGAGCCTCAGCTTCGACGAGCAATATCGCGACGTGATGATCGGCAATGAAAGAATTTGCGAGGGCGATTGGCTATCGCTCGACGGCGATACCGGAGAAATCACGCTTGGCAAGCGCATCATTGTCGCCGAACGGCCGCCCGAACTTGATGAGCTTGAGCACTGGCATAGGGTCTGGTCTGCGGAATGAACGCTTGTTTTACGCATCATCCGCCAGCTCTCGTTGACCCGAGGATATTTAATCGTGGTGCGGGCCTATGCATTATTTTCCCACGCGACGCTCTGTGGCGCAAAAAAGCGCTCTTCGAACGCCATCAGGAGCCGATGAATTCTTTGCCCTGAGCCGGCTTACGGGCGAAGCATCGTGCAAAAGACTCGGATCGAGCGCGGCTGGACTCACGAGCAAGAAAGCAGCGCGGCGTCTCAACTCTTATGGTCGCAATCTTATCACACGTGAGCAAAAGCCCACTATTGTTCAGGAAATCTGGAATCGCACGAAGAACCCTCTCAACGCCCTGCTCCTAACCCTAGCATTGGTTTCGTGGTTCCTTGGTGATGTGCGGGCCGCGGTCGTCATCGCCCTTATGGTCGTGCTCGCGATCGTCACAGCTTTCATCCAAGAACATCGGTCTAACGATGCGGCGGCGCAGTTACGAGCGATGGTGAAGACGACAGCAAGCGTCAGGAGATCAGGCAATGCAGCGAATGTCGATTTCGCGGAGATTCCGATTGAGATGCTGGTCCCGGGCGACATTGTACGATTGTCAGCCGGTGACATGATTCCAGCCGATCTACGCCTGCTTGAAACAAAGGATTTGTTCGTCAATCAATCAGCACTGACCGGCGAGGCGATGCCGGCGGAAAAATTCGCGCATCCCTGTGAACAGCATTTCGATGACCCGTTTGAACTGCCGAACATCTGCTTCATGGGCGCCAACGTCGTCAGCGGCTACGCCACCGGCGTTGTTGTACGGACCGGCGGGCACACATTTTTCGGACAGCTCGCCGATGAGATCGTGGGTTGGCGGGTACCTACCGCCTTCGACCAGGGCGTCAACCGTTTTACGTTGCTAATGATCCGTTTCATTATCGTGATGGGACCGCTTGTATTTTTCATCAATGGCCTCACCAAACACGATTGGCTGGAAGCGCTGTTATTCGCGGTGGCCGTGGCAGTCGGACTTACCCCCGAAATGCTTCCAATGATCGTGACCGTCAACTTGGCGAAAGGGGCAACTGCCATGGCGCGTGCCAAGGTCATCGTCAAACGGCTCAATGCAATTCAAAATTTCGGAGCGATGACGATCTTGTGTACGGATAAGACCGGAACGCTGACGCAGGACCGTATTATTCTAAAGCGACACCTCGATATCCGCGGTGAGGAGTCGGAACGCGTACTGCACTGCGCCTACCTCAACAGTCATTTCCAGTCTGGGCTGAAAAATCTTCTTGATGTCGCGGTACTTGAACATGTCGAAGTCCATAAGATCCTTGGAATCGACACTGACTTCGTCAAGATTGACGAAATTCCCTTCGATTTTTCGCGCCGGCGCTTGTCGGTCATCATATCGCATGACCAAGAGAAGCATTTGCTCATTTGCAAAGGTGCAGTCGAGGAGATATTCGCGGTTTGCACGCGTTACGAAGTTGACGGCATCTCCGCCGCACTTGATGCGAGCCACTTTGAAACTGCAAAGCTCGAAACGATTGCGCTCAACGAGGACGGCTTTCGGGTTGTGGCAGTGGCGTACAAGGAGATCGCCAACCCTAGGACGGCCTACTCGGTTGCGGACGAGAGCGATTTGACGTTGCTTGGTTACGTCGCGTTCCTCGATCCACCGAAGGAAAGCGCACGCGAGGCGATTGCTGCGCTGGCCAAAAAGGGCGTGAAAGTTAAGATTTTAACTGGCGATAACGAAGTCATCACGCGCAAGATTTGCCGCGAAGTGAAGCTCGATGCCGGTGAGATACTGCTCGGTAGTCAGACGGAACGCATGAGCGATGAGCAGCTGGCCGATGTCGCCGAGCGTACGACCGTATTCGCAAAGCTTAGCCCGGCGCAGAAGGAGCGAATCGTTCGCGCTCTACACCTCAAGGGGGAGGTCGTCGGCTTTCTCGGCGACGGTATAAACGACAGCCCGGCGCTGAAGGCCGCGGACGTCGGCATCTCCGTCGACACGGCTGTCGACATTGCGAAGGAGTCTGCCGACATCATCCTGTTGGAAAAAAGCCTACTGGTGCTTCAGGACGGCGTAACCGAAGGACGCAAGATTTTCGGCAATATCACTAAATACATCAAAATGGGTGCGAGCTCGAACTTCGGGAATATGTTCAGCGTGCTCGGCGCGAGCATTTTCTTGCCCTTCCTCCCTATGGCACCCATCCAAGTGCTCACCAACAATCTGCTCTATGATTTTTCGCAAACGACAATCCCGACCGATAACGTCGATGCTGAATACATCGCATCGCCGCGCCGCTGGGACATCAGCAATATTTTTAAGTTTATGGTCTTCATAGGACCAATCAGTTCAATCTTCGACTACGCAACCTATGCGACCATGCTTTTTGTCTTCGATTGCTGGAACAATCCCTCGCTCTTCCAGACTGGATGGTTTGTCGAGTCGCTTCTTACTCAGACGCTTATCATTCACATTATTCGGACAGCCAGAATTCCGTTCTTAGAAAGCAGAGCGAGTCCGGCACTCATTACCACGACGATTATTATCTGTATCATCGGTATCACGCTTCCCTCGACGTGGGCCGGTAGCGCACTTGGCTTTACATCCCTTCCCTGGCTCTATTGGCCGCTGGTCGCCGCCTTTGTCGTCACTTATTCGGTTCTCACCCATTTGGTTAAGGTATGGTTCGTGCGACGGTGGGGTATGTGAGCAAAGCCTGCCGGGCTAGGCTTCGGACCAGATATCAAGCTTAAGCGCTTCGCGTCAGGCCGCTTCGGCTGAACTTTTGGTCTGCCCTGCGAAGCGCCTCGATCGAACAGAAAAATCCTTAATTAAGCCGAGCAACCCAGGATTGCACCCTCATCTCCGATAATGGCCCTTAGATGGGGTAATCGGCCGGCGTTCATCGAACAGCGAAGCCGCCCCTTAGACTGGTCCCCTCGATTCCGAAGAGAGGCGCGAGCCCGCAAGCGACATCAACCCAGTGGATAGTCTGAAAGCGCTTGACCTAACCCGGCCGATTAGAGAAGCGGACATGCGCGCTAAAGGTTCCCGTGCCAGACTGTCGACACTGCTGGGTCAATTTGGCTGGCTAGCCAAATAGGAGTTTGAAATTCGCGGATGAATTGCGCTCGACGTCAATGCGCAGATCACGTCAACTTATCCCGTATGGCCCCCAAAAAATTGAAAGTGTAGAAAAGACGGTGAGTTATCCATTCCCGGCGTAGCCCAGGCGGGTGGCGTTAGCTACGACTCTCTGCGGTCATCAAACGGCGAATCGGCTGGCGTGGAGGACCAATGGATTGGGCGCGCATCCTGACCTTCGTCACCGGGTTGGTGAATCAGGAGCTGTTGGCACACCTCGAATATCTGGCCGCCGAAAATCGCATTCTGAAGGCCCAGTTGAAGGGGCGGCTGAAGCTCTCGGACGCTGAGCGAGCCGAACTGGGCGATCTCGGTCATCGGTTGGGTCGCAAGCTTCTCGCCGAGGTGGCCCATGTGGCGCGGCCGGACACCATCCTGGCCTGGTACCGCAAGCTTGTGGCCCGCAAGTTCGATGGCTCGACGGCGCGTCGAAGCCTTGGCCGGCCTCGGATCAGCCGAGCGGTTGAGCAGCTGATCGTTCGCATTGCCAGGGAGAACCGAGATTGGGGTTATGACCGGATCGCCGGAGCGTTGGCTAATCTCGGGCATAGTGTCTGCGATCAGACGGTCGGCAATGTCCTGCGACGGCACGCTCTGCCGCCGGCGCCTGAGCGCAGGCACTCGACAAGCTGGGCAGCGTTCATTCGGACGCATCGGGCGCTACTGGCCGGGAGTGATTTCTTTACCGCTGAGGTGCTGACGCTGCGCGGGCTGGTGACCTACTACGTACTGTTTTTCATCCAGCTGGAGAACCGTCGGGTGGTGATCGCCGGCATCACGGATCGCCCGGACGAAGCGTGGATGCGGCAGATCGCTCGGAACGTGACCATGGAGGGATGCGGGGCGCTGCGGGACTGCCGCTATCTGCTGCATGATCGCGACACCAAATACACCCATTCCTTCCGGGCGATCATCGCGTCCGGTGAGGTCGAGCCGCTCGTGCTGCCTGCGCGCAGCCCAAACCTGAATGCCCATGCAGAGCGCTGGGTCAGGTCGGTGAAGGAGGAATGCCTATCCAAGGCGGTTCTGTTCGGCGAGCGCTCGTTGCGGCGAGCCCTGATCGAATACGTCGAGCATTACCATGCCGAGCGGAATCACCAAGGGAAGGGCAATGTCCTGCTGTTCCCGCGGGGTACCAACATCCGCCGCGCCGGCCCGGTTCAATGCCGCGAACGACTGGGCGGGCTCCTGCGTTATTATCATCGAGAGGCAGCGTGAGGGGATGACCCGGCGCGAGCCAATGGGAGTTGAACCACATAGCTCGCGCGCACGCCGCGATGCGCCCTATCGTCGAACTGCCAGCCATGGAGCGCAGACTGAAAATAACAAACGGCAGCAAACAATACGCATAAAGGACATGCGGCAGGGGCTGCACACGCTGGTGCAGACGCAGGGGCTGGACGGGTTGCAGCATTTATTTAATCGCCTCGCACCACGGGGCCGTGTCCTGCTGTTCTGCCTATTATGTGCAGAGGCTGGGTGGACAACCTTGGTAATCACTTGGCTGCTGCTCGAACGTGCCTACCTTAAGATGCGCCTGTTCTTGAGAGTGTGAATCGCGGCAACCAATGGGGACGTGCCTTACTCCCCTTCTGCGTCACTTCCGTCACGGTCCAAGGCGATGAGGCTACGCCAGACTGGGACATTCTCCGTCTTTCTATTGCTTCAATTTTTTGACCCAACGGCGTGACAGATTCGTCGGCGCACTCGTTCGGGCGGAGCGGATCATTCCATGATCGGCTCGGCCGAAAAGAAGCAACAAGATTATCGCAGAAATGACTGGACTTCGGCCGCGACCAGAGCGTCACTGCTGATGACGCTCGGGTTCTGACTGCCCGGGATCCTGCCCCGCCGGCTATAGGCCTGCTGCGGGGCTTCGGTGGTGACGGCGCAGGATGCCGTCGATCAACGAAGAAAGGATCCCAACATGCCAAGCAACAAGGCCATCAAGAAAGTCAAAGCCCGCTCGGCCGGCAAGTGGCCAGCTTCTCGCGTGATAACTGCCCGCGCTGCAACAATGCGTCCGAATTCCAAACAAGCAACCGTGCTTGCGCTGCTCAGTCAGCCGACTGGAACGACAATTGCGGCGATCATGAAGGCGACTGGCTGGCAACAGCACTCGGTGCGCGGGTTCTTCGCGGGCGTCGTGCGCAAGAAGTTCGGCCTCGCATTACACTCCGAGAAGACCGGCGGCGATCGCATCTACCGCATCGTTGTCGGCAAGCCCCCTAAAGTAAAACCCAAGTCTGACGACGCCGACCATCAGGCTCCTAGCTATAGCGCTGGACTCGATCAAAAGCGGGCGTGACCGGCATGACGCTCCGCTCATCTGATCGCGACGAGATCGAGGCCGAGATCGAGCGAATCCGATCGCTCGGCCTCGACGAGCTTCGTGCCCGGTGGCGGGCAACTTTTCGATCGTCTCCGCCACCGGCGTTCACCAAGGACCTCGTCGCGCGGTTTCTGTGCTGGCACATTCAGGAGCAGGCTTTCGGCGAGCTCGCGGCCGACACTGCAACGCTCCTGGATGGCGTTGCACGCGGCGACAAGCCGGCGATGGATCGGCGACTTAAGGTCGGCACCGTGCTGGTGCGCGAATATCAGGGTGAACGACACACCGTCACCGTCGTTCTCGGCGGCTATGCGTGGCGCGACACTACTTACACGAGCCTCTCCATGGTCGCACGTGCCATCACCGGTACGAGCTGGAACGGCTATCGCTTCTTTGGCCTGGAGACCGGACGCAGTCGTTCGCAGCAGATGACAAGGCGGCGGCGCGATGAACGGTCTGTTGGCAAGGTCTCTGGTGCGGGTCGACGCACTACCGCCCGTGACGCGGCGATCCCCACAAAGGCACCACAATGAAGCCTACCGAACGCAAGGCCCTTCGCTGCGCAATCTACACCCGCAAATCAACCGAGCATAACCTCGATCTCGAATTCAACTCACTCGACGCGCAGCGCGAGGCCTGCGAGGCCTATATCAAGAGTCAGGCACACGAGGGCTGGTGCCTTGTCCGTGACCGTTACGATGACGGGGCATTTTCGGGCGCCTCCCTCGATCGCCCTGCCCTGCAGAACCTCCTAGATGATGTCAGGGCGGGCAAGATCGACATTATCGTGGTCTACAAGGTTGACCGGCTCACCCGGTCGCTCGCCGATTTCGCCAAGCTGGTCGAGCTGTTCGACCAGCACGCGGTGTCGTTCGTATCGGTGACCCAGTCGTTCAACACCACCTCCAGCATGGGCCGGCTCACCCTCAATGTGCTTCTGTCATTTGCCCAGTTCGAGCGGGAGGTGATTGGCGAGCGAGTGCGCGACAAAATCGCCGCCTCCAAGCGTAAGGGACTCTGGGTCGGGGGACCGGTCCCACTCGGCTACCGCTGCGTGGACAAGAAGCTCGTGATCGTGCCTGGAGAGGCCGAGACGGTACGGACCATTTTCACTCGCTATCTTGAACTTGGATCCTTGAGCGCATTGGTCACCGAGCTTGATCGGCGCGACATTCGCACCAAGGTCAATGGTCGCAGAAATAGCCGCGCGCGGGGCGGCATCCGCTTCGGAGTGGGCTCGCTCGCCCATCTGCTCAAGAATCGCTTCTACATCGGCGAGGTCGTCTATCGCGGCGAGGTCTATCGCGGCGAGCATGAGGCAATCCTCGAGCGTGACTTGTTCGAAGCAGTGCAGGCTAAACTTGCCGCCAATACTGTCGCCCGCCAGGTCCAAATTAAGGGCTCACCTGCCATCCTAACTGGTCGCATCTTCGATGATCGCGGCAATCGCATGAGCCCGACGCATTCGAACAAGCGCGGCGTTCGCTACCGCTACTACGTCTCGCACATGCTGCTGCAGAACCGGAAGAGCGAAGCGGGTAGCGTCCCGCGGGTTCCGGCACCCGAGATTGAGGCCCTCGTACTTGACGGCGTCCGCAAGCATCTCGCCTCGACCGTAGAGCGCCCGACTGCGGATCGCGACCTGATCGACCATTATGTCGAGAGGGTAATCATCAGATCGCAGGCCGTGGAGGTTAGTATTTCGTTAGAAGCAGGTCATGCTAACGAAGCCTCGGCTCAAGCCGAGACGTCTGCAAGCGGTGACCGAGCCACCGACTTGCCACGAACCGCCACCATCAAGCTGCCTTGGTCGGCCCCAAGTTATGTCGTCATCAAGGGCATCGTTCATGCGCCCTCCACCACGGCTAAAATGAACCCTCAAAGAGGCGAGGCTCTGCTCAATGCCATGGCCAAGGCGCGGCGATGGGTCGAGGACCTCAGGCTTGGTCGCGCGAATTCCTTCGCAGAAATTGCCGAGCGTGAATCGCTGGGGGAACGGCACATCCGGCTCCTCGCCCCTCTCGCGTTCGTGTCGCCGCGAATTATTGCTGCGATTGTCGAGGGTACGGCGCCGACAGACGTTACTGTTAGCAGTCTTGCCCGGTCGCTGCAGTACTCTTGGGCCGCACAAGAGCAAAGCATCGGGCTGCATGTGGCCTAACGCGTTTAGCGAACCGGTCTCTGTCGTAATTCGAACCAGTCTCGGGTATCTCAAAACGGAAATTGAAAAAAGACGAGCAGAGACCGGCGCCGCCAAAGCGCCGAATCCAGGCGGAGATTTGTGGGAAATGCCGGCCAGAGAC
>Ga0207784_1000105_pt1 | contig 15788 bp, 15 predicted proteins | sample LuqExpMetageno66_FD_187823 | JGI IMG/M metagenome (GOLD analysis project Ga0207784, IMG submission 187823) | Tropical forest soil microbial communities from Luquillo Experimental Forest, Puerto Rico - Sample 66 (SPAdes) | ecosystem: Environmental > Terrestrial > Soil > Tropical forest ... | reverse complement strand
GGCCGGAGTGCGTTTGGTAGGATCGCCCGATACCGGCGCTGGCAGCATGCCATAGAGCTTCGACACATTGTAATCGACATCAGCAATAATAGGATAGTTTGGCGCGAAACCTTGCGTCTCCTTGATGTCATTCGCCCACCCGGCATGGCGGTCGAGTGGATCAACCGATAAACCGATGATCTTGACACCGCGCTTATCGAACTCAGGTTTGATCTTGGCCATGTAGCCGAGTTCGGTCGTACATACGGGCGTGAAGTCCTTCGGGTGGGAAAACAGGACCGCCCAACTATTCCCGATCCAGTCGTGAAAGCGGATCTTGCCCTCGGTGGTCTCAGCTTCGAAATCAGGAGCTGTGTCGTTGAGTGAGAGTGTCATCACGAGCCTCCAATCTATCCGGCACTCATACCAGTCAGCGGGTGCTCGGGTCAATTTAACTGACATTTTGCTGGATGATTATATAAATGCTGGCATGTTCGCTGCCTAGCAATGCGGAATACGCCACAAAAAATAAAGGGTGGGTCACATTTGTGTGACCAACCGGCTTTACAACCGCACCGGAAAACGCCGGCTCCGTTCCCGGAAGAACGCAACTCGCGATCTAAGATCTTCTGCCGCAGCAAACCCAGTGTTCCGGTACTGAGGATTTGAAAGTTACACTCACACATCACCGGTGGTCGTGCACTCCTTTCACCTAAGTCCTTAACGCCCAACATTCTGAATGGCTTCCCAGTGAGTAAAAGCGGCTTCAATCGCCAGAAAATATTCGTGTTCGTTGTAGTTGGGATGCTTCTTTACGGCAGCACGTGCTCTAGCGAGCCGGCCACGGCGCGCCGGACCAACAGCATTTTCTGCGAGAACCTCGGCTAATGCGTCAGTGAACTCACGATAAAGTACAGAAATGTCAACACCGCTTACCATGCTTATCTCCAACACGAGAAACAGTTAGGCATAGTCTACAGTTGAAGCACCCCGCTGACACGACCCGTCAAAAGTTCGCCGGGAAACGCTGTTTTCCCATGCTTGGGCTGCGATCCGCCATGCGGCAAAATCCAGTGATGTGCTGACGGTCAGAATACCAGAGTTTTGGCTCGGAATTTTTAAACTAACCCCGATGTCAGAAACTGACTCATTACTCATTTGAAAATCTCCAGCGTTCGGGCCATTTGATTGTAGGAGTCAAAGAGTGTGATTGAGGTCGAGGAGGCTTTTCATGCTGCGTAAAAAGATAATTGGAAGCGCTGTCGCAGTGGTGATGCTAGTTACACCAGTGAATTTGTTCGCCCGCACGATGGGCGGCTTTGGACATGCGGGGATGGGTGGTTTTGGGCACGGCGGCATGCATAGCTTTGGTCCTGCACATGGCATCAGCGGTATGCACAGCTTCAGCGGTTCACGCAGCTTTGCCATGGCACACGGCTTTGCCGGCGGTCAGAGCCATATGGCGGCATTTCCACATCACCGGTTCGTTCATTTTCGGCATTTTGGGCACCGACATCACTTCCCGGTCTTTGTCACCGGTCTCGGTGTCGGTTATTACGCCGCCGATAGTTGTTGGCAATGGGTGCCAACCCCACACGGTTGGAATTGGACATGGGTATGCAATTACTACGACTACTATTGAATGTCTGAGGTCACGGTTCGCTGCGGATTAGGGTGCTGACCGCGTTGTTGCTGGAAGACGTTATCGCGCATTTTTTTACATCTGAAGCTTTTGTAGTCATCAACAGACGCACGCCGAGCTTCTGTGTCGATTCGCTACGACTAAATAGGACGCTAATTGAAATTTCCTAATTCATTGCCGTGGGGAACCAAATCCGAACTTTGAGCCCAGGCATGTTGTCGAGCATTTCGATCCGCGCCCCATGAAGACGAACAACGGCAGCGACAAGACTAAGGCCGAGGCCGTTTCCTGGAGTGAAACGGCTCTTTTCAAGACGGTAAAAGCGCTTGAACACGTTCTCGTATTCGTCACGTGGGATCCCAGGTCCGTCATCGGAGATTGAAATGACGGCCTCACCATTGACGTTTCTATTTTCAACAGTGACGCGCCCCGCTGCGCGACCATGCTTGATAGCATTATCCACGAGATTAGAAATCGCATCGAATATGAGATCTCTATCACCTGTGACAGGAGACGACGGATCTCCAACTATCGTGAGGTGCGTCCCCTTTTCTTCGGCGGCCGGGTCATATAGTTCGACAACTTCGCTCGCGATTGCCGCGAGGTTGACCGGCCGAAATGCAGTCTTCTGAGCTTTTGTTTCAATCTGCGCAAGTCGGGTGATTGAACCGAATATACGCAGGACCGCATCAAGATCGGCTATGGTCTCGTCAATCAACGATTGGTCACGTTTTCGATCGCGCGGGCTGTGGTAGGCTTTCTCAAGTCGCCCACGCATGCGGGTCAGTGGTGTGCGCAAATCGTGCGCCACGTTGTCGCTCACGTGCTTCACTTCTTCCATTAACGTTTCGATGCGGTCGAGCATCAAATTGAGGTTTTCGGCGACTCGATCCCATTCGTCGTTCGTCCCACGGAGCGGAATGCGTTTATCAAGACCACTCTGCATAATGGCTTGGCTCGTTGCGTTAATGGTCTCGATTCGTCCGACCGTTCGCCGCGTGACGGTAATGCTGGCGACTATCGCAAGCACAAATATCAACACAACACTAGAGATGAGCGCTAACTTGATCCTATTCGTATAATCGTCGAGATCAGTAATGTCTCTACCCACGAGCAGATGGTCGTCATTCGGAAGCGTTTCAAGCCTCGCGCGCAGTAGCGTCGGGCCTGCGGTGTTCGACATCCATTCTTGCGCACGGAATTCCTTCCACTCATTTGACCCAGGTACGGACGACGGCCACGTTTTGAAATTTCCGGATAAAAACGCAAATGAAGAGTCAGCAAGCAGATATACGCTATCTTTAAATTGCTTGTCCGCGACACGCTGCTGAATCGCAGCCATCACTCCATCGCGCCCTGCCCGGTGGTAAGCCTCAAGGAGGCTTGCGTAGTCCGCGATGATTGCGCGATCCGATCGACTGCGGATGTACGAGGCCGTTGACAAGTAGACATAGCTAAAGATAGCGCACACTATTATGCCAAAAACCCCTATCGCGATCAGCGCCAGCTTAAATGTCGATGAGTGGAAGGTCTTAGCTAGGAGCACGGAGGCAATATCCAACGCCGCGAACTGTATGGATAAGCGGATAGGTTTGCTGGCCGTCGACTTTGCGACGGACGCGCCCGACATAGACGTCAATGATGTTGGTTGAGGGATCAAAGTGAAGATCCCAAACATGCCTTAACAGCATCGCCCGCGATACGACGCTGCCTTCATTGCGAACGAGATACTCTAAAAGTTTGAATTCACGGGGAAGCAGGACTATGTCGCGACCATGGCGACATGCCGTTCGTGAAACCAAGTCGAGCTCCAGATCGCCAACCCGTAATACCGTTTCCTTAACAACAGTGTCACTGCGCCGACCAAGTGCCTCTATACGCGCTAGCAGCTCTATAAATGAGAATGGCTTGACCAGATAGTCATCGCCGCCCGCGCGCAATCCACGCACGCGGTCATCAATCTCTCCGAGTGCGCTGATAATCAAAACCGGTGTCGAGATTCCTTTTTCTCGCAATTGACGCATGACGGCAATGCCGTCAATATCCGGAAGCATTCGATCCATCGTCATCACGGCGTAGTCAGTAGAAAGTCCGCGGCTCAGCGCCTCGTTGCCATTGCCCGCCAAATCAACTTGGTAACCGCTGCTCGTAAGCGAATCGACCACTTGGTTGGCTGTCTCCGGATCGTCCTCAACGACGAGAATGCGGCGGCGTCCTCCTGCCATAGCCTCGACTCTCTCTCAACAAATGACCAAAGGCACCCGAAATAAATTTAGCACAACATGAAAACCGCGCAGATGACTTCGGTGTCAGGATCTAACTCAGTCGTAATGTGAAAGTTTCGCGTCGGCAGGAAGCATCCTGCACCGTCTTGGCTCCTTCACGATAACGCATCCAGACGCTGGCTATTAGCGTAGGCAATTCCGTTGGAATAAGGGCAATGATATGCTGTTTGTTATGAGGAATGGGGATGACACGCGCTTCTGGACGGACACATATATGACAACCTAAAGCAACCCTCAGCAAGGACTGCGAAGTCGGCTTTAGACGGGGTCGGGCGGTTGTCCTCCTCGCCGCCCGCGTGTCGCCTATCTTTGCCTTGATTGAACAAAGCGGTGATGTGGCGTTCGCTATTATGATGAGCCAAAAATGGTAACAGCACATATCAATCGGATCGCGACGGCAGTACCACCTAATGACGTGCACGCGGCTTTCTTGCGATACGCATGCGCATTGCTTGAAGATAACCAACGTTTGTCGACACTGCTGAAAAAGATGATCGAGAGATCTGGGATCGAACACAGATATTCCTATCTCGCTCCCACTGCCGATTGCCGTATGGGGCGCACGCTCGATGTCGACTCATTCTATGTTCGTGGACGTTTTCCTGACACCGCCGCTCGCATGCGACAGTTTGAAGTTCGCGCACCGCAACTTGCTGTCAACGCAATCGAGAAGCTCGACCTCGGAATCGATCGCAAGCGAATTACTCATCTTTTGATCACTTGCTGTACCGGCTTTTCGGCACCTGGGCTCGACATCGAGGTGATTGAACGTTGTAACCTGCCCGATTCAGCCGAACGGACTATCATTGGATTCATGGGTTGCTACGCGGCAATAAACGCACTCAAGCTCGCGCGCCACATCGTTCGTTCGGAACCCGCATCACGGATCCTGGTTCTCAATCTGGAGTTATGCACGCTGCACCTCCAGGAGACGAAGGATCTCGCCCAGTTGCTCTGCTTCCTGCTGTTCTCCGACGGGTGCGCGGCTTCGTTAGTCACAGCCGAGCCACACGGCATTGCCCTTGACAGTTTTAAAGCCCTGCTCCTGCCGGATACACGCCAGTTAATGGCCTGGAATATTCGCAACTTTGGATTTGACATGATTTTGTCAGGGAAGGTTCCTCAGGCGATCTATGACGCACTGCGTGCCGAATCGAACGAGATACTTGCTGCCACCAACGGTACTTCGAACACATTATGGGCGGTCCATGCCGGTGGCCGCACCATTCTCGATGCCGTCGAGCGCGCGCTCAACCTTGGTCCATCGGCGCTTGCTGCGTCTCGCGACATATTACGTCGCTATGGCAACATGTCATCGGCAACTGTGATGTTTGTGCTGGATGAGCTTATGCGTTCAGCAAAAACTGCTGCCAAAGGCTGCGCAATGTCCTTTGGGCCCGGTCTAGTCGCCGAAACAATGCTGTTTCGCAAAGCAGCGTGACGTCATGAACTCGCGCGCGACGGAATCGGGCTCCGGTCGCATCCGCCCGCTATGCCGGCAAACCTATATTGGGGATGGGATCGGGCAAGAAAGTGCCGGCATAGACTGATCTTTGCAACGTTTCGAAATCAGTGCCGGACTTGAAAGTCTCATAGACGCGGGCCGGATCAAAGAAGACGCCGATTGGGTTTGCGGCAAACTGCGGGGAATTTCGCATGAATTCTCCCGAAAGCCTCCAATCGGAAAAATTGTCGCTTTGCAATTCGACGAAGTTGCCCTCGGGGTCCTTGTAATAAAGCGAGATCGTCATCCCATGATGGAGACAGAATGCCGGGTCGACACCGGCTTGTCGCAAGCGGTCAAATGTAGACATTAGTTTAGCAAAGCTGCTGTATTCGAATGCGCAGTGGTGCATCCCGTTGTGGCGGACTTTGTCGGCATCATCCGAAAGACCAGGTACGGCCAAAAACGCAATTCGATGGTTTGCGTCGTCGTTAGTTGTCCAGACAGCGGTTTCATTTCGAAATTGTACCTGCGCCCCGATCACGAGTGCGTACCATTTGATCATTTCATCTAGGCGGGAAGTCTTCATTGTCACGTGATGGAGCGATGGTCTTATTGTGTTCGTGGCAGTCGGAGACATGTGGTTTCTCCTTTCCGTTTTGAACATGAAGCACCAGACGTTGCCTGTTTAGGCGTGGCACGACGCCCAGTTGGCATTATCAATCGGCGGCGTGTCTCACGTAGCTCGACTATCCATTATAGCCAACGTGTGAATTGCACTACGCTCTCCAATGACCGGCATCAGTGAGACTCGCACCGCTCGAGCCCAGCAGCCCTTCCATCCTCTCAACCGTTTTGTCGATCACACTGCGGGGCCGGCCGACGCGAATTTGGCTTTTCAACTCAATGAGAGCCTGATTGGCAGTGTCGAGTCGCTTTGCAAGGACTGCCGCCACGTAAAGGAGTGAGATTGGATTCTGTACAAGTAAGGCGTCCGCACTAGCGACGTGAAACTCTGTGGTTTCCAACGCACGCACGTCCGCTGTATGCGGCTTATCCAGCAAAGCCGAGAGCTCACCGAGCACCGCGCCAGGCTCGGTCACTTTCGCCACTTCAATGCCATCCTTGACGATTGCAACAGCCCCTTTTTTTAGGATCAGCAGGAGGCCGGTTTTTGAGCCGGCGGTGAGCAGAGTTTCCCCGGGCTGGTAAGTTGCAAGCGGAAGCGCAGCGAGGCTTTTCTGGAAGACAGAGGTGTCAGGAATTAAGGTCATAGCCTTTTTACCTTTCGACTTAGGATTTCGTCGGATGGGACCGAATGTTCACAATATCGTAGAAACACCGTGGCGGGTTGGTCACCGTAAGCGAACGTTCTAACCATTTAACATCCATCTACGGGAGTTTACCGGCACAGCATGGTCGCTGGCGGCGCCGCAATGACTTAAGTGTAATCACAAGTCGTCGTGCATGCCTCCAAAGTAAGTGCTCACGCGATACTCGATAAGCCACGCGTATCTGTCGCACCAACTTCGGCGTTCTGTGGCGACGGTTCGACGAACAGCACCGCCCAGATCTTTCGGCGGTTGCAGAGTTCCTGCAGCGGGGGCCTCATCGGCCCGGCCCTCTCAGCCCGCTCAACCGTATCGCTAAAACTCGCCAACGCCCCCACATTGCCACATCATTTCGTGCAGTTCGCTCAAGCTACAGTCGCCTTTGTCCGGCATCGACCCGACTAAGTGAACGCTTTGCGGCACTCCGGTTGCTAAGGCATTGGCGCAGCAACTCAGCGGACGGTGCGGGTTTCAGCAAAGGCGGCTCCCGGCTTAAGACCGAGCCATTTAAAGATTGAGGCCGCTGGGCAGAAGCCGGTGAAGGCCGCCTGCAGCATGTTGCCCCCGACGAAGGCTGCAAGCAGCAGCCACCAAGGGCTAACCAGCCAGCCCAGCACCACTCCGAGCAGCACCATACTGCCTGCGAGGGCAAAGACCGCGCGATCGATATTCATGAAACTCTCCTCCTGCGGACTGAATCGGCGTTGACAATATATACGTAAATACGTATATTCGCAATTATGAAAATACAAGCTGAGGCCATGCTGGCTGCTGCCGATGAGGCGAGCGCGATGCTCAAGGCGCTGGCCAACCGGCACCGCCTGATCATCATTTGCCAACTCATCGAAAAAGAGCGCTCGGTCGGCGAGCTAGCGGCTGCCCTGAATATCCGCGACTCGACGGTGTCACAGCATCTCTCGCTGCTGCGGCGGGACGGGCTGGTAACACCACGGCGCGACGGGCAAACCATCTGGTATTCGATCGGCAGCCCGCAGGCGCGCGAGCTGGTGCGCACGCTTTACCGGCTTTATTGCGCGCCGGCGTGCGCGCCCAACGCACGTGGCAAGACGTCGCACCCGGCGCGCCGCCGGGACCTTGTGTCACATCGATGAGCGCACGCGGCGCGAGTGAGATGAGGTGAAAAGTGATGCGTGGCTGCATCCTGGTAATGGCTGCACTTGCGTTGGTGGCGCAAGCCGCAGTCGCTCAAAAATCCATGGCGCAAGAGACATTCGTCGTCGCGCCGAAGACCGTGGGTGACGAAAAGGCCGTATTTGCCACGGTCGAAAGCGCCAATATCGTTCCGGCGCGGGCTCGTATCGGCGGCACGGTCGCAGAACTCGCCGTGCAGATCGGCGACGCGGTCAAGCATGGTCAAGTTGTCGCGACGATCGCCGATGAAAAGCTTTTGCTGCAGATGAAATCGCTGGACGCCCAGATCGCCGGCCTAGAGGCCCAATTCGCCCAGACGCAGACCGATCTCACGCGCGACGAAGAGTTGTTTTCCAGAGGCACGGTTCCGAAGACAACGCTTGACCAAGCGCGCACGGCGTTCAATGTCGCCTCCAACGCGCTGAAATCGCGTACCGCCGAACGCTCGGTAACGCAGCAGCAAATTGACGAGGGTCACGTTCTCGCGCCCACCGCCGGACGCGTACTGACCGTTCCGGTGACCGTCGGCACGGTGGTGCTGTCAGGCGAAACTATCGCCAGCATTGCCGAACAACATTTCTTGTTGCGGCTTCGTGTGCCAGAGCGGCATGCCCGTTTTCTCAAGGCTGGCGATTCGGTGCGCGTCGACAGCGGGGGGCTGGGCGCCGGCAGTGCGAAATTCGGCAGCATCAAGCTGGTCTATCCACAAATCCAGGACGGTCGGGTCGTTGCCGACGCAACCTTGGCCGGTGTCGGCGATTACTTCGTCGGCGAGCGTATTTTAGTGTGGGTTTCATCGGGCGAGCGCGAAAGCATCATCGTGCCGAGCGCTTTTATCATCACGCGCTTTGGTATCGATTATGCGCGCGTGCGCAAGAACGGCGAGATGATCGATGTGCCGGTGCAGCGTGGACGCGAATTGCCGCGCCCTGACATGCCAGATGCGCTCGAAATCCTCTCCGGGCTTAACAGCGGCGACATCCTGGTGCGCCCGTGAAGCTTGGACTGTCGGGTCGTCTCACTCAGGCGACGATCCGCTCGCCACTCACGCCGCTTTTCCTCTTGGCGGCGCTCGCGGTCGGGCTGGTTGCCCTCCTCACCATCGCGCGTGAAGAAGAGCCGCAGATCAGCGTGCCGATGGTCGATATCCGGGTCAATGCCGACGGACTCAAGGCGCCGGACGCGGTCGAACTGGTGACCAAGCCACTCGAGGCCATCATAAAAGGCATAGACGGCGTCGAGCACGTCTATAGCCAGACCGTCGATGATCGCGTCATGGTGACGGCGCGCTTTCTGGTCGGCACCAAGGCCGATGATGCGATCTTGAGGGTACACGAGAAGATTCGAGCCAATTTCGATCGCATCCCGGTTGGGATTCCCGAACCACTGATTGTCGGTCGCGGCATCAACGACGTTGCCGTCGTGGTGCTCACGCTCTCGCCTAAGCCGGACGCTGCCGCGCGCTGGACAGATAAGGACCTTTATCAGCTTGCTGAAGAGTTGCGAGCCGAACTCGTAAAGACTGACAACGTTGGTCTCAATTACATTACCGGAGGCAATCCGCAGCAAATCCGCGTCGAGCCCGAACCGGAGAAGCTCGCGCTATTTGACGTCACATTGCAACAACTGGTCGCCAAGGTTCGCGACGCTAATCGCTCATTTCAGGCAGGATCGGTGCGCGACAACGACATTATGCGCAACGTTGCCGCCGGACAGACGCTCGCCGGCATTCCTGATATCGGACTATTGCTTGTCACCACCCGCGACAATCGCCCGGTTTACGTCCGCGATGTGGCCTCGGTCGTGATCGGGCCGAGTCCACTAGAGCACCGCGTGTGGATGGATACGCCAGAGAAGAGCGGCCAATGGGACCGCGTACCGGCCGTCAGTGTCGCCTTTGCTAAGCGTGCCGGCGCCAATGCCGTGGTGGTGGCGGAGCAGTTGCTGGCGCGACTGCACAGCGTGGAAGGACGGCTGATCCCGCCCGACGTCAACGTAACGGTGACCCGCGACTATGGCGAGACCGCCAATGACAAGGCGAACGAGCTGCTGTTCCATCTCGGCCTTGCCACGGTGTCGATCGTGGTGCTGATCGCCTTCGCCATCGGTTGGCGTGAGGCTGTGGTCACCTTGGTCGTCATTCCGACCACCATTCTGCTCACACTGTTTGCCTCCAAGCTGATGGGTTACACCATCAACCGTGTCAGCCTGTTCGCGCTCATCTTCGCCATCGGCATCCTGGTCGACGATGCCATTGTGGTGATCGAGAACATCGCTCGGCACTGGGCGATGGCGGATGGCCGCCCGCGCCTGCAGGCCGCGGTCGAAGCGGTCGCGGAGGTCGGCAATCCGACCATCGTCGCGACCTTGACCGTGGTGGCGGCACTCTTGCCGATGCTGTTCGTGTCCGGGCTGATGGGTCCCTATATGGCGCCGATTCCGGCCAATGCGTCGGCGGCGATGCTATTTTCATTTTTTGTCGCCATAGTAATAGCCCCCTGGCTGATGCTGCGCCTGCATCCACAAGGACGGGTGCTAGGTGAACATGAAGCCGCGCGTGGCGAAGCTTTTCTCGGGCGGCTCTATCGGCGCTTCGCCACGCCGATCGTGCGCTCGCGGCGCTCGGCCTGGATCTTCCTGGGTGCGGTTGGGGCGGCGACGGTGCTGGTGTGTCTCCTGTTCGTCACGCGCAGCGTTACTGTCAAGCTGCTGCCGTTCGACAACAAATCGGAAATGTCTGTGGTGGTGGATTTGCCGGAAGGCGCGACGCTCGAAGATACCGAGCGCACGCTGTTTGCGATCGCCGGCGTGGCACGGCAACTGCCGGAGATCCGCTCGATTGAGACCTATGCCGGCACGCCGGCGCCGTTCAACTTCAACGGCCTGGTGCGGCATTATTACATCCGCGAGTTGCCTGAACTCGGTGAGTTACACCTCAATCTCGCGCCACGCGATGAGCGTGAGCGCCCAAGTCATGCCATCGCGCTCGATCTGCGCGCCCGCTTGAAGAGGGTGACGTTACCGGCCGGCACGGTCGCCCGTGTGGTCGAAGTGCCGCCGGGGCCGCCGGTGCTGGCGACGCTGCTGGCCGAGGTCTATGGGCCGTCGTCGACCGACCGACGCGCGGCGGCACATGAGCTGAAAAAAATCTTCGCCTCGGTTCCCTACGTTGTCGACATCGACGATTCGATCGGCGAGCCGCGCCCGCGCCTGCGCATCTCGATCGACCAGGACCGTTTGGAATTCTTCGGCGTCGAGCAGCGCGACGTCTACGACACCATCGCAGCACTGTTCGGCGGAACCACGGTCGGCTACTCGCACCGCGGTGAGGGCCGCAATCCGATCGAGATCACGGTGCGGTTGCCAAAGCGTGATCTATCGTGGAGCGAATTGCTTGCCTCGACGCCGGTGCCGGCCAACAGCGTGCCCGGCAACAAGACGGTGGTCGAGCTGGGCGATGTGGTACGGGTGAGCAAGGAATTAGGCTCGCCGACCATCTTCCGCCGCGATGGGCGTTTCACCGACATGATCATGGCGGAACTGGCCGGCGCCTACGAGGCGCCAATCTACGGCATTTTCGACGTCAACAACCGGGTGGAGGCGCAAGATTGGGGCACGCTCGGCAAGCCGACCATTCGCTTTCACGGCCAGCCGGACGACGAAAGCAAGCCGACGATTCTCTGGGATGGCGAATGGGAGATTACTTATGTCACGTTCCGCGACATGGGCGCGGCCTTCATGGTGGCGATCGTCGGCATCTATATCCTGGTGGTGGCGCAGTTCGGCAGCTTCAAACTGCCGCTGGTCGTGCTCACGCCGATCCCGCTCACGCTGATCGGCATCGTTATCGGGCACTGGTTGTTCGGGGCACCATTTACTGCCACTTCGATGATCGGATTCATCGCACTCGCCGGCATCATCGTGCGCAACTCGATCCTGCTGGTCGATTTCATCCGCCACGGCGCAAGTAAAGGCAAAACCTTGAGAGCGGTACTACTGGAAGCCGGCGCGGTCCGATTCAAGCCGATCCTGCTCACCGCGCTCGCCGCGATGATCGGCGCGGCGACGATCCTGCTTGATCCGATTTTCCAGGGGCTGGCAATCTCGCTCTTGTTCGGTCTCGCCTCATCGACCTTGCTCACCGTCTTGGTGATCCCGGCGATTTATGTCGTATTGCGCGACGCCGACAGAGTCGCGCGCTAAAAGCGTCTCACCAATGGTCTAAAGACGATTATCGTGCGCTAAAAGCGCATTCAAAGGCGAAGATCTTATCCTCGATCTCGGAGTTTCACTTTTTCCTGGCGCATTCATGATGCTTCCTGGCGGATTCACGATGCCTTCTTTTAAAGGCCGGCGACAGTCATCGTCCTGTGGTTTTCGCTCCGGGATTTGATCCGATACGCCAAAACGGGCATTGGGCCGCTGGGGATGAACCGGCGTCACGAGTGAGGCCGGGTTAGTCAATCGCCTCGATCAGCTGCGATGAATATTATCGATTGGCAGCTTGATACTGGCGCGCAATCCGCCGCCTGAACGGTTTGCGAGCGTGAGTTCGCCGCCCTGCGCCTGCACAATGGATTGCGCGATCGCCAGCCCCAATCCTGTGCCGCCGGTGTCACGACTGCGTGAATCCTCGATGCGATAGAACGGCTGAAATACCTTTGGCAGCTCCGATTCGGGAATGCCAGGTCCCTCGTCGTCGATGGTGATCTCGATCGCCTTGCCCTCGGTGGTGATCGCGACCTGCGCGCGCTTGCCGTATTTCACCGCGTTGTCGAGCAGATTAGTGAGCGCGCGTTTGAGCGCACCGGGCTGGCAGTCGTAGGACAGCGGCGTGGCCGGGGTCATGTTTACCGGCAACCCTGCATCGGTCATATCGTCCACTACGCTCGCGAGCAGTGCGGCAATATCAACGCGGCGACGCGGTTCGGCCCGTACCTCCTCGCGGGCAAAAGCCAATGTCGCGGCGATCATCTCGTCCATCTCGCCGATGGTGGTAAGCATCTTGTCGCGTTCCGCTGGGTCGGCGACCTCCTCAGAGCGCAGCCTTAACAGCGTCAACGGCGTGCGCAGATCGTGCGACAACGCGGCCAGCATCTGCGTGCGGCTCTCGATCAGCCGGCGCAGCCGCTCCTGCATGCGGTTGAAAGCGCGCGCTGCCTTCTGCATCTCGATGCTGCCGACCTCCGCAACCGGCGGCGCCGTCACGTCCAGGCCAAGGCGGTCGGCAGCAGCGGAAAGCAATCCGAGTGGGGCGGTGACACGGCGCACGGCCCAGACCGAGACGGCGAGCACGATCAGCCCCATCAACGCCATGGAGATCACAAATTGCCAAGAGACCGACGGCCCTCCCTGCGGCAGCGTCGTGGTAAAAGACAGCCATTGCCCGTCGCTGAGCTGCACCGCCACCTGCAGGCCGCGCCATGGTCCGAACGCAGCAAAGTTCGGTCCCATCACGTCGCGCATCATCGCGCCCGGCATGCCGCCCATGGGCCCGCCGAACGGTCGGGGACCGAAGAATGGGCCCGGCGGTCGATCAGCTTGCAACACCACGGCGCGCACCTGACGCTCGCCCTGACCGGGAAGTTGCTGGCGCACATAATCCTCGACCGCCCTGGCAGCGCCTTCGGCATCGCTTAGCGGCAGGTCGGGCGGCTGCGACGATAACGCGACGCCGAAGGTCGGGTCGCTGAGCGCTTGGACGATGCGCGGTCGCCAGTCGGCGGGCGCTTCGTCGACCAGACGCGACAGATTGGCGACGCGCTGCGCGGCGGCGAAGCCACCGATCGCGCGCACCGCCCGCTCGCGCGCTCCGGCATAAATCCAAGCGCCGACCGCGTGCGAAATCAGCAGGCCGACCAGCAGGATCAAGATAGTCTGGCCGAACAGGCTCTTGGGCAAAAAGCGGCTCATTCCCGCCTCACCGCGGGAGTAAAGATGTAACCGCCGCCCCACACCGTCTTGATGATGGTCGGCTCGGCGGGATCGCGCTCGACCTTCTTGCGCAAGCGGCTCACCTGCGTGTCCATGCTGCGGTCGAAGCTGCTGGCCGCGCGATGCCGGGCCAGATCAAGAAGCTGGTCGCGGCTCAAGGTGCGCTGCGGGTGTTCGACCAGCGCCAGCAGCAGATCGAACTCGCCTGTGCTCAGCGGCACGGCGATGCCGTCTTCGGCGAGCAATTCGCGCTTGTCGACGTCGAAGGTCCAGTGCTCGAAGCGGTAGCGCTTGGGCTTGTCCTGCCGCACGGCGGGTTCGCGCGTGCGATTGCGGCGCAACACAGCGCGGATACGCGCGATGAGCTCACGGCTGCCGAATGGTTTTGGCAGGTAGTCGTCGGCGCCCATTTCCAGTCCGATCACGCGGTCGACCTCGTCGCCTTTGGCGGTCAGCATGATGATGGGAATGTCGGATTCGGCGCGTAGCGAACGGCACAACGACAACCCGTCTTCACCAGGCAGCATCAAATCGAGCAGGACGAGATCAATGTTGGCGTCCGCCATCACCTTGCGCATGGTCTTGCCGTCACCGGCGGTGCTGACGCGGAAGCCTTCCTTGGCAAGCGCGCGCGACACCAGATCGCGCATCTCGCGGTGGTCATCGACGATCAGGATGTGCGGTCCGCGGTTCATGCGCCGAATCTAATTCGCGCCGGGCTATTAGAGGCAAATTATTTGTAACGATTTCTGCCAGATAGCGGCCCTGACACAATTGGTCACAAATTAGCACTCCGCCGACAAACTTGAGTGACACGCCGCGCGCCTAATGCGCCACAACGACGTCGACAGTCGACAGTTGTCGAGAAGCAAGAGGAGCGAGCTATGAAACGAAAAATGTTGATAGGCCTCGGCGTTGCGGCTGCGCTGGCGGCCGGCGTCGGCGTGTACAGCTATAGCGTGTCCGCCGAGGGCGGACCCGGGTACGGCCCCGGATGGGGCATGATGGGTGGTCTCGGCCTCGGCGGGGGCGGGCCTTGCCCTGCCTTTGGCGCGGACGAGGGGCAAGGATTCGGCCCCGGTTACCACATGCGAGGTTGGCGCGGCGGCTACGGTCCAGGCTGGATGATGGGTCGCGGTTACGGCCTTGGCTACGACCGACGGGCCGAGAATCTCAACCTCAGCACCGACGATGTTAAGAACCGCATCGAGCGCTGGCTTACCTGGCGTGGCAACCCGCGGCTCAAAGTCGGAGAAGTCAAGGAGAAAGACGCCGATGCAATCACTGCCGACATCGTCACGAAGGACAATTCGCTCGTGCAGCGTTTGGTCATCAACCGGCACAACGGCTATTTCCGACCATCGGAGGACTAAACGATGTGGAACGGACCTTATGGAATGATGGGCGGTTGGGATGGGTGGGGCTGGTTCTGGCCTTTCCATTTCATCATACCGCTGCTGTTTCTGGCACTTTTCATAACGGTCGTGGTGCTGGTCGTGCGGTACGCGGGAGGTTGGAGCGATCACGTGTCGCGGTCGGAGCGCCGCTCAGCCGGCCTTGAAGCGCTTGACGAACGCTACGCCCGCGGCGAGATCAACCGCGACGAATACCTGCAAAAGCGGCGGGACATCCTCGGATGAAAACAAAAGGGCGCCGGCGTCGGCACTCTCGGGTCGCCTACGCTCTTGGTCTGAAACCTTCCATGGAGGGATGATAGGCGGCTCACTTTAAATAAAGGGAGAATGTTCATGCCATCAGATCGAAAGATTTCACGCCGCACATGGCTCACGAAAGTGGCATTTTTTATGGCTGCCACCGGGGTGTTGCCGAAACTGGCGTCTGCAAGTCCCACCGAAGAAAAAGCAAGTAAATCGAGCGTTCACTACCGGGATTATCCGAACCACATGCAGATGTGCGGTATGTGCAAATTCTTCGAGGGAGGCGGCATGATGGGAGGCGGCATGATGGGAGGCAGCATGATGGGGGGCGGGATGATGGGGCACGGGATGATGGCCGGAGAG
>Ga0207784_1000100_pt1 | contig 16255 bp, 16 predicted proteins | sample LuqExpMetageno66_FD_187823 | JGI IMG/M metagenome (GOLD analysis project Ga0207784, IMG submission 187823) | Tropical forest soil microbial communities from Luquillo Experimental Forest, Puerto Rico - Sample 66 (SPAdes) | ecosystem: Environmental > Terrestrial > Soil > Tropical forest ... | reverse complement strand
ATCCGGGCCATCCTTGTTGGCCAGCCTGCCGTTCTGTGCGATGTGGGGCCGCCCCGGAAACCGAGAGCCGCGGATTCCGCTCGTTTATCCGAAATTCGTGCTGAGCTCGTTCTGGATCTATGCGGAATCTCGCTAGCCCGTCAGCGCGCGCCATCCGGCTGCGCCGCGCCAGAGATCAATGATCGCTCGGCATCAATTTCGAATCCCAAGCACCCAATGGGCGACACCTCTCCGGCTACAAGGAAATCCTGACGCGTCTCTATGATCCGCTGGCTTGCGCAGCCCGTCTCGATCGCCTGATCGCGATGCTCAACCGCAACGACCGGCGCCGCGAACTCCACGCGGGCGCCCCGCGCCGCGGCATGGGCGCATTGAAAACGGTCCACCGCATTATCAAGGCCATGCGTCGCACCAAGGACATGATCTGGAGTACCTTCATGGATTGCGTGCGTAACGATTACGCGGCTTTGCGTTATACGTGCTCTTGATGGCGATCTACATGTGTCTCGGACGGTTCTCGTGCCACGTGACTGCGGAGATCCAACAGCGGATCGGGGCCTCGTATCAGGCGCAGCCGGCAACCGGTGCGGCCGGCTCGCGGGCCGCAGCCGCGATGGCCTTGGCACGAAAGCCAGTGATCAAAGCCAAGCTGACCTAGTGGCGATGCAACACTGGACACCAAGCGGATTCCGCCATATCGAAACCTGGGTCTTCGACCTCGACAATACGCTTTATCCGCACCACCTCAATCTGTGGCAGCAGGTCGACGCGCGGATCCGCGCTTATGTGTCGGATTTCCTCAAGGTGTCGAAGGACGAAGCCTTCCGGGTGCAGAAGGACTACTACAAGCGCTACGGCACCACGATGCGCGGCCTAATGGCTGAGCACGGTATGAAGCCTGACGACTACCTCGAATTCGTACACCAGATCGACCATTCGCCGCTCATGCCGAACCCGGCACTCGGTGACGCTCTGGAGAAGCTGCCCGGGCGCAAACTCATCCTCACGAACGGCACTCGCAAGCATGCCGACATGGTGATGAAGCGGCTGGAGATCGACCGTCATTTCGAGGACGTGTTCGACATTGCCGCCGCCGATCTCGATCCCAAGCCGTTGCCGCAGGTCTACAAGCGCTTCCTGCAACGCCACGCCGTCGATCCGGCCAGGGCCGTCATGTTCGAAGATCTCGCGCGCAACCTCGAGACGCCGCACGCGCTCGGCATGATCACCGTGTTGGTGGTGCCCGAGCACACGCGCGAGGTCTTCCGCGAGGGCTGGGAGTTGGAAGGGCGCGAGGCGCCACACGTCGATTACGTAACCGATAATCTCGCCGGTTTTCTTGCGCGAATCGTCAGCCCGCCGCACACGGCTTGACATCTTCGCCCCGTCCCGACAAACCGCGACCGAACAGCCGGAGCGGCCGATGGTTCACGATCAGATCGCCAAAGTTATCGACGACGCCTTCGCGGCTCGCGACAAGATCGGCCCTAAGACCAAAGGCGCCGTGCGCAGGGCGGTCAATATCGCGCTCGACCTGCTCGATACTGGCAAGGCGCGCGTCGCCGAGCGGCAGGCGGATGGACGCTGGCAGGTCAATCAGTGGCTCAAGAAGGCTGTGCTGCTGTCGTTCCGCCTCAACGACATGAGCGTGATCCCGGGCGGGCCGGGCAAGGCCGTATGGTGGGACAAGGTCGAGTCCAAGTTTAAGGGTTGGAACGCCGCACGCTTCCATAAGGCAGGCTTCCGCGCCGTACCGGGCTGTGTGGTGCGCCGTTCGGCCTATATCGCGCCCGGCGTGGTGCTGATGCCTGCGTTCGTAAACCTTGGCGCTTACGTGGACTCTGGCACCATGGTGGACACCTGGGCCACCGTCGGTTCCTGCGCGCAGATCGGCAAGAACTGCCACATCTCCGGTGGTGCTGGCATTGGCGGCGTGCTCGAGCCACTTCAGGCCGGGCCGGTGATCATCGAGGACAATTGCTTCATCGGCGCGCGCTCGGAAGTCGCCGAAGGCGTGATCGTGCGCACGGGCGCGGTGTTGTCGATGGGCGTTTATCTCGGCGCCTCTACGCGCATCGTCGACCGCGAGACGGGTGCAATAACGCAAGGCGAAGTGCCGGCTTATTCGGTGGTGGTGCCGGGCACGTTGCCCACTAAGAGCGGCGGGACCGGGCTTTACTGCGCGGTAATCGTAAAGCGCGTCGACGAGCGCACGCGCTCCAAGACCTCAATCAACGAGCTGCTGCGGGATTGAACCTTTTTGGGTCGGACGCGAGTAACTCAAGACACGGGCCGTTTCCTAGCCCAGACCCCTTCACCTCCAAGCGCCCCACCGCAAGGCTAGTCGCTGCTGACAGTCACTATACGCCGCCAGCGCGTATGTGCGGCCATTTGCTAGTGCTCTGTTCTTGCCTGCCGCTTTGGATTCTGCCCAAGACCGCGCTGTGGGCTGGCTTCGACATCATCCTCATGGCGGCTGGAATTGCCGTGCAGATTTGAGCGCTCGTCGATCCGGCGTCCTGCGTAGCGAGACCGGGTTGAACGACTATGGCCGAATCCGCTGTCCGAGAAGGCATGACGGTGATTGACGGTGTGGCGCGGCGCCCGCTAAAGCCAGATCATGTCTGCCGATCCCGTTGCAATCGCCCGCGAACTGTTGCGCTGTCGTTCGATTACGCCGGCGGAAGGTGGTGCGCTCAAGTTTCTCGAGAGGACGCTGAAGGCGGCCGGCTTTACCGTGCAGCGTACGACCTTCAAGGAGCCAGACGCCGATGACGTGGAAAATCTTTACGCCCGCATCGGCAACATGGGGCCGAACCTGGTTTTTGCCGGCCATACCGACGTGGTGCCGCCGGGCGACGAGAAAGCCTGGAAGCATCCGCCCTTTGCCGGGGAGACAGATAACGGCGAACTTTACGGCTGCGGCGCCGTCGACATGAAGGGCGGCATCGCCTGTGCGGTCGCCGCGGTGCTCGATTATCTCACCGCGCACGGCGGCAAGCCGAAGGGCTCGATCTCGTTTCTGATCACCGGCGATGAGGAAGGCATTGCGGTCAACGGCACGCCGAAGCTGTTAAAATGGGTTGCCGAGCGCGGCGAGAAGTTTGACCACTGCATCCTTGGCGAGCCGAGCAACCAGAACGAACTCGGCGACACCATTAAGATCGGTCGACGCGGCTCGCTTAACGGGCATTTGATCGTTACGGGCAAGCAAGGCCATGTCGCATATCCGCAGCGCGCAGAGAATCCGATCCGCGGCCTGGTGGCGCTGATTGCGGCGCTGAATGCCGAACCGCTCGATACCGGCACCGCGCAATTCTCGCCGTCGCACCTAGAATTCACCTCGGTCGACGTCGGCAACCAGACCGTCAATCTCATTCCCGGCGAAGCGCGCGCCCGCTTCAACATCCGCTTCAACGACAAGCACACGCTTGACTCGCTCAAAGTGCTGATCGAGCGGCGCGCGGCAAGGGTGGCGGACGGCAAGGTCAAGTTCCGATTCCAGTGGGAGCCGTCGAACGCGTCCGTGTTCGTCGTTCAGCCGGGACCGTTCACCGAGCTGGTGGCGAACGCGGTCAAGCAGGTGACCGGCCGCAAGCCGGAACTTACCACTACCGGCGGCACCTCCGATGCGCGCTTCATCACCGCCTATTGCCCGGTGGTGGAATTCGGCTTGGTCGGGCAGACCATGCATGCGGTCGACGAGCGCGTGTCGCTCGCCGATCTTCTCGCGCTGACCACGATCTATCGCGTGATCCTCGACCGCTATTTCGCCTGAGCGAGCGATTGCGCAGCGCCTTAGGGCTTCACAAGGCCAATTTTGAACCTACAATTCGCGTGTTCTGTTCAGGGGGAACCAATGTACCGAGTAACCACATCGTTGATCGCCGCCGCCACCTGCCTGCTTGCCGCCACTGCCGGCGCACAGGAAAAGATAAAGATCGGTCTCATATATTCGCTGTCGGGCCCACCCGCCGTGCTCGGGCAGCAATCGAAGAACGGTTTCGAGCTCGCGCTCAAGGAACTGGGCGGCAAGATGGGCGGTCGCGAGGTCGAGCTTTTTATTGCCGACGACGAGCTCAAGCCCGACGTCGCCATCCAGAAAGTCCGTGCCCTGATCGAGCGCGACAATGTCGACTTCGTCGTCGGCCCAATCTTCTCCAACGTGCTGGTGGCGATCCACAAGCCGGTCATGGACGCAGGCAAAATCTTGATCAGCACCAATGCCGGCGCTTCCTCGTTTGCCGGCGCCGCTTGCAACCCGAATTTCTTCGTCACCTCGTATCAGAACGATCAGATATACGCGACGCTTGGCACCGTCGCGACAAACCGCGGTTACAAGCGGGTCTACGTCCTGGTGCCGAACTACCAGGCCGGCAAGGACTTTGTGGCCGGGTTCAAGAGCGCCTACAAAGGCGAAATCGTCGAGGAGTCTTATGTCCCCCTCAACACCCTCGACTTCCAGCCGGAACTGAGCAAGCTCGCCTCGATTAAGCCAGATGCTCTGTTCACCTTCATGCCGGGCGGTCTGGGTGTTGCCCTGATCAAGCAATTCAACCAGGCGGGGCTGAAGGATCAAGTTCCGATCCTTTCCGCCTTCACTGCCGACGAGGCGACGCTGCCGGCCTTGCAGGATGCGGCGCTCGGTATCTATGGCGCACTTACTTGGGCGCCCAACACTGACAATCCGCAGAACAAGAAATTTGTCGCAGACTATGAAGACGCCTACAAGGCGGTGCCCGGTTCCTATGCCATGCAGGCGTACGACGCTGCCATGCTGATCAACAGCGCGGTGACGTCGCTGAAGGGCAATATTTCTGACAAAGCCGCCGTGCGCGAGGCGATCAAGAAAGCAGATTTCAAGTCGCTGCGGGGAGCGTTCAAGTTCAACGTCAACGGCTACCCGATCCAGGATTTCTACCTGACCAAAGTAGCCAAGCGCACTGACGGCAAATTCCAAACGGAAATCGTTGAAAAGGTGCTGGCCAACAACGCGGATACCTACGCCAAGGACTGCAAGGCGCATTAACAACCAGCGTAGTTCATCGCCCCCACCTGATCGATCCGGCGGGCGCCGTTTTACTTGCTGGTCGTCAGCGTGATGGCTTCTTCCATATGCCCCGCTTCTGCATCAGCGCGACTTGCTTGTCGATTACGTCACGCTTGTAGTCGGCGTGCTTGGGCGGCAGCTTCTTCATATAGCGGTTTTTCGGGTAGAGCGGCTTCTCGTAGATGATCTGCGCGAGCTCGGCGCGCACATCCTTCATCCAGTTGGTGACCTGGGCCGACTGCCGATGATGGCGAAGCGCTTCTATGTTGATCACGCCAGCGACGAAGGTCGATCCATTGGTATCCCGTTGCTTGCCGACCAGCTGGCCCCTGTAATCAACGATCATCGACTGACCGCCACCGGCATCGATGCCGACCGGGTGATCGGCGTCGAGGTGATAACTGCCGATGTTCGGCGCTACGATATACATATTGTTTTCCAGCGCGCGAGCGCGATTGGAGATCTCGAAGATATCGTTCTCGGTAAACGGCGCCGGCATCGAGGCGCGGTAGACCACCTCGGCGCCGTTCATGGCCAGCCCGCGGCCATTCTCCGGATAGTTGCCCTCCATCGCCATCATAATGCCGAGACGACCAATCTTGGTGTCGACCACCGGCCAGAAGGCCTGTAGATTGCGGCCGTATTTCTCGATCCACCAGTCATAGACGTCGTGCGGCGAGACCGAGCGCTCGACCGGTAGCAGCGCCGACAGCTTGTAGTGCTTGAGGATGATCTTGCCGTCCGGATCGACGATGAAGCCAACGTTGAAGAAGCGGTTCTTCCAGTCGGGATGGCGCGCCTTGGCCTGCGCCATGATGTAAACGCCCCATTGCCGCGCCAGCTTGCCCACCTCGTCAGTTTCCGGACCCGGAATGTCGATGCAGCAGGTATTGGCGTAATCGGCGTGATCGGCGTCGAGCACCTCGTCGTTGAACCCCATCAGCGCGCCTTCCGGGATCGCCAAGAGTTTCACGGGAATATCGAGGTTCGACAACCAAAAAGCCGCCTTGGTCAAACCTTTAAGGTGCTCGATGTTGTGTTTGATCTCCTCGCGGCGACGGATGCCCCAGAAGCTCGGAATCAAGCCGACGGCGTTGTAGGGCTCGATCATAATGTTATCCTCTTATGCCACTTACGCAGCGACGCTCGGTAGGCCGGCGAGCGCGATGGCAAGCTCTTTCTCGTCGTAGTCTTGATCGACCAGCTTGCCTTCGAAATAGTTGATGTAGGCCTGCATGTCGAAGTGGCCGTGACCGGAAAGGTTGAACAGGATCGTCTCCTTCTTGCCTTCCTTCTTGCAGCGCAGCGCTTCGTCGACCGCGCAGCGCACCGCATGCGTCGCCTCCGGCGCCGGCACGATTCCCTCGCAGCGCGCGAATTCAACGCCGGCCTCGAAGCAGGTCTTCTGGTGATAGGCGCGCGCCTCAATCAGGCCGAGCTCTTTGACATGTGAGACCAACGGCGACATGCCGTGATAGCGCAGGCCGCCGGCGTGGAAGCCGGGCGGGATAAAGGTCGAGCCGAGCGTGTGCATCTTGACGAGCGGCGTCAGATGCGCGGTGTCACCGAAGTCGTAGGCGTATTTGCCGCGCGTCAGCGAGGGACAGGCCGCAGGCTCGACGGCAACCATACGGCGCTTGCGACCGCCGCGTAGCTGCAGCCCGAGGAACGGGAAGGCAAGGCCGGCGAAGTTCGAGCCGCCGCCGGCACAGGCGATGACGATGTCGGGATCATCTCCCGCCATCTCGAATTGCGCGATTGCTTCCTGTCCGACCACAGTCTGATGCAGCAGCACGTGGTTGAGCACCGACCCAAGCGAATACTTTACCGCCGGATCCTTCGCCGCCATCTCCACCGCTTCTGAAATGGCGATGCCGAGCGAGCCTGGACTGTCCGGGTGCTCCTTTAGGATGGCGCGGCCCGAGTCGGTTTCATTCGAGGGCGAGGCGATGCAGCGCGCGCCATAGGTCTCCATTAGCGCGCGGCGATATGGTTTCTGGTCATACGAGACGCGTACCTGGAAGACGGTGACGTCGATGCCGAACAGCGAACCGGCAAAGGCGAGTGAGGAGCCCCACTGCCCGGCGCCGGTCTCGGTGGAGAGCCGCTTTACGCCCGCCTGCTGATTGTACCAGGCCTGCGCCACCGCCGTATTCGGCTTGTGTGAGCCGGCCGGCGAGACGCCTTCATACTTGAAATAGATCTTGGCTGGCGTGCCGAGCTTCTGCTCCAACCGCCGCGCCCGGATCAGCGGCGACGGCCGCCACATGCGGTAGACTTCGCGGATCGGCTCAGGAATCGCGATGTAACGCTCGCCCGTGACTTCCTGCATGATCAATGCCATCGGGAACAGCGGCTCGAGGTCGGCGGGGCCGACAGGCTGTTTCGTTCCGGGATGCAGGACGGGCGGCAGTGGCTTGGGGAGGTCGGCCGTCAGATTGTACCAGGCCTGCGGAATCTTGTTCTCGTCCAGTACAAACTTGACCTGCTCACTCACGCGACTCTCCCACGTTTACTGACCAAATTTTGCGCCACCATATCCGAGCGCACCGGCAATGTTAACGGGCGCGGCATGGCTTTAGCTTGCGGCTGCGCGCGCATTTACTCAAGCAGCTCTTTGATTATTGGCCGGCGGGATAATCCACGCGCATCAGGTAAAGCCCGTCCGGCGGCGCTACCTGGCCGCAGGCGGTGCGGTCGCACGCGGCGAGCGCTATGCTCAGATCATCGGCGCTCCATTTGCCCTCACCCACCATTACCAACGAACCAACCATGGAGCGCACTTGCGTGTGCAGGAACGAGCGCGCCGACGTGGTCACGTTCACCGCATCGCCGTCACGTGCGACAGCGAGCACGTCGAGCGTCTTTATCGGCGACCTGGCCTGGCACTCGGAGGCGCGGAACGTCGAGAAATCGTGCTTGCCGATCAGACGCTGCGCCGCGGCGTGCATGGCCGCTACATCGAGCGGACGCGGCACGCGCCAGGCATGGCCTGCATCGAGGGTGAGATCGACACGACGGTTAATGATGCGATAGAGATAGTGGCGCTTGATCGCAGAAGTGCGAGCGTTGAAGTCGTCGGCGACGCGTTCGGCAGCCAGGATCGCCACCGGATGTGGGCGCAGATGCGCGTTGAGTGCGTCGCGCACGGTGTCGGTTTCCCAATCCTTGCTCAGATCAAAGTGCGCGACCTGGCCGCGTGCATGCACGCCCGCGTCGGTGCGGCCAGCGCCTTGCACATTGGTCTTCTCGCCCGACAGCGCTTCGATCGCCGCCGTCAGCACGCCCTGCACGGTCAGGCGGTCGGCCTGGATCTGCCAGCCGGCAAACGGTGCGCCCTCGTATTCGATAGTCAGCTTGTAACGCGGCATCCGCCGCTATTTTCCCACTAGCTTGACCGCGTCGTCGTGCACGCTGGTATCAACGAGCACGGCCGCCGGGACGGTTTTCGGAATGACGCCTGCCTTGACGAACAGCTGCTGCATCCACTCCAGGCGATCAACCGGAACCGCCAAAGTCGGATCTATCTGCTGTTTGTTGATTGCCTCGTCCGTGATGAACTCGGCGCGCTTGTCCTCCGGCTTGGCGTTAGTCATCTCGCGCGCCAGCTTCACGGTCTCGTCACGATGAGTGGCAGCGTATTTGTAGGCGTCCATTTCCGCCGCAACAAACTTCACTAGGTCATCGCGCCGCGCGGACAAGACCTTGCTCGAGGTCGCGACACAAAGCCGAATGAATTTCGGTACCGCGGTGCTGCCGCTTGCCAACACCTTGATGTTTGGCGGCATGACGGCTTCAAATTCATTCGACACCACGGCCGCGTCGGTGATGCCGGCAACCAGCGACTTGTAGCGGTCGAGGTCGGCGCCTTGCGTCGCCAGCTTCACCTCGGCAAACGGGACGTTTGCCGAATCTAGCATGCCGCGGAACAAGAGATCGGGCAGCGACCCGGGTGAAGAAATGGCAACGGTTTTGCCCTTGAGATCCGCCAGCGAACTGATTTCAGCCTTGGCGAGCACGACCTGCGGCACGCCCGGCCAGGTGCAGCCGACGATCTTGACGCCGGTGCCGCGCGCAGCAGCGACAATGGACTCCGCGGCGCCCATGTCGACGCTGTCGATTTCACCGGCGATCAGCGCCTTCATCAGCGTGGCGCCAGCCTTAACCTGCAGGATTTCGACCTTGAGCTCATGTTTAGCACCGAAGCCGCCCTTCTCTACCATGGCAATGAAGCCGGAATCGCTCTTGGCCTCGAGGATGCCGTGCTTCCAAACCTTCTCCTGCGCATTAGCAGCCCAGCAGGCAAAAGTCAGAGTGGCGACGAGTGTGATTCTCTTGGCGCGCGCGCACATCGGCTTTTTCCTTTTTTATTTGAACAATTCTAGCGTGCGGACACCGCAAATTCCTAGATCCGATTCTCGCCGCCGCGCTTGCGGCCTTGGTCAACGTTGAGAAACAGCTGCTCCAGGGCCGGGTTTTTCTTAATCAGGCCCTGCTCGTGCGAATAGCTCGCGAGCGTCTCGAGATTCCTCCGGTTTCTTTCGGTGAGCCCGTATTCCCATGGGTCAGGACCGAGGATGCGCTCCTGCTCCTCCCACGCAGCACGATACCAGGCGAGTGGCACGATACGAGGATTGACCATCCGCTTCATGGCAACAGCCTTTGCTTCATTGAAGGCGCGGAACAGATTGATCGCGAGCCAGGGATGCTCTTCCGCCAGCGCCTGGCGAAGGCCGAGCACGTGCATGATTGGGAAGATGCCGGTGCGCTGATAATAGGCCACCTCTTCCGCCTTGTGATCGGGGAACAGGCGTACCACCCGCGGATCCTTCGCGATGAACGGCTTGACGAAATCGGAATGAAAGACCGCGTCAAGCTCGCCCTCGGCCAACATGGTCTCAACCGACTTGTTGTTCGGCAGGCAGGAATACTTGATGTCGGCCGGCAACGTTACTTTGACGTCGTCCTCGATCTCGGCCACCCACTCGATCGAGCTCAGCGGCACGCCGTAATCGTGCTGTAGGATGCCGCGCATCCACAACACGGCGGTGGTCATCATTGTCTTCACGCCGATACGTCTGCCCTTCAGGTCGGCCGGCTTGCTGATGCCTTTTGATGCGTTGATGAACATGAAGCCGTGGCGGAAGCGGCGATGCAGGAACACCGGTATGGCGCGAAACGGCAGGTCATTGTCGCGCGCGGCGAGATAGGAGGAGCAGGACACTTCCGCAATGTCGAATTCGCGGTTGTTGATAAAACGCCAATGGCGCGTGGCCGAATCCATGTCAGTGAGGATGGTGAGATCGACGCCATCAACGTTGACGCGGCTGTTGATCAGCGGGCGCACGATCTCGTAATCACCGCAGGCCAGAGTGAGAGGCAATCTCTTCGCCATAAGAGTCCCTCAGTGCCCAGTCGCGATTTCCGCGAGCCTCTCCGGTTCTTCCAGACGGTTGCCGCGCCAGACAACGTGCAAGTCGGGACGCAGCAGGATCAGGTCGTAGCCGTAAATATCCCGCGACTGCGCCTCGTGAATATCGAGGACTGTAAACGGCGCGGCGTAGAAGGCAAAGGCCCGCTGCAATGGCACCGCGTCGGCCTGCGTGCCACCGAGGCGCAGCAGCGTGTAACCGTCGCCGATGCAGTCGTGCAGTGCGCGGCCGTCGGCAAGCCACAGATGCGGCAGGCGCGCGCCCGGCCAGGTGGTCGGCTCGTATTTCATGAAATTTGGCGCCGGCCCCTCACCTGCCTCCGGCCAGATCAGCGGCGAGTTTACATAGCGGTAGCCGAGTTCGGCGCCGATCATTTCGTTGCTCTTGCGCTGTTCGACGTCGGCGATGCGCGTCAGGTTGGCACGCGTCTCGGCGCCTTCCGGCGTGTTGTCGCGGATGTTGGGCTTCCAGGCCGCGCGCCAAGTACGCCGTCCGTGAGAGGCGAAGCGCGAGGCCTGGACGTTGCGGTCGCCGACCTGCCGGCGCTCAGTTTCGTACGACGCAAGCAAATTAGGCCCAGCCCAGCCTCGCAGCGTCGCGGCAAGTTTCCACGAAAGATCGATGGCGTCGCCGACGCCGCTGTTCATGCCGAGCCCGCCGGTCGGGATGACCAGATGCACCGCGTCGCCGGCGAGGAACACGCGACCCTGCCCGTAGCTGTCGGCCAGCAGCAAGTTCTGCCGCCACGGCGCGCAGGACAGCATTTCGTATTTGACCGGCATGGCGACAACCTGCTCGAACTGGCTCTTCATCGCCTCATCGCTGCCGAGCGTCGCATGTAGCGTGAAATGCTTTGTGGAGTCCTGCACGATCAGGAACGAATTATGTGCGTCGGCTACGTGGTAGTGCCTGCCTCTGCCGATTGGAATACGCTCGAACAAATCGTCGCAGCGGTAAAGCGCCTGCCGTAGTTGCAGCAGATTGGCTTCGCCGGAAAGTTTGATGCCGAGCTGCCGTCGCACCGCGCTGGTGCCGCCGTCGCAGCCGACGAGATACTCTGCGCGCAACGCGATGTCACCTTTGGCCGTCTTCACGCGCGCGGTGACCGAGTCGGCGTCCTGCGCGGACGACAGGAACTCGCAGCCGTAGCGTACGTCCAACGTGGGCATGGTTTCGGCGCGCAACTTAAGCAGCGGCTCCAGCGTGTATTGCGAAATGAGCTGATAGGGCTCAAGCGGCAACGATCCGTCCTGGCAGTCGGCGATTTCCGCCTGTGCTTGCGCCACTGACGGATAAGGCAGATGCAAGAGCGGTGGCTCGATCAGCGAGGTGACGATGAACACGTCCATCGCCACGTCGCGTGGAAAACCGGCGGCGCGGATCTTCTGCGCTAGGCCCATGCGCCGGTAGATTTCCATGGTGCGGGCGTTGCACCGCTCCATTTTGGGCAGGAGCTGCGGCGCTTCTTTCTGCTCCAGCAAAATGCAGCGCACGCCGCGGCGGCCGAGATCAATGGCGAGCGTCAGGCCGACCGGTCCAGCGCCGACGACGATGACCTCGCTATCAAACTCAGCCAAGTTGCGTTTCCGCTTTCATCGGCGTGCCGCGCAAAAATTCCTCCGCCGCCATCGGCTGTTTGCCGGCGCGCTGCACCTGCGTGAGCCGCACCGCGCCGTCGCCGCAGGCGATGGTGAGATGCTCGTCGAGCAGCGTGCCGGGCTTACCGCTGCCCTCGCCTTTGGTCGAGCGCAGCGCTTTGACGCGCACGCTGTCGGTCTCGAACCAGGCACCGGGAAATGGCGACAGCCCGCGGATTTGGTTGTGCACCTCAATCCAGGGCTTGCCCCAATCGATATGAGTCTCGTCCTTGCTGATCTTCGCGGCGTAAGTCACACCCGCCTCGGGCTGTGGCCTTGGAGTCAGCGTACCGCGCTCGAGCGCCGCCAGCCCGCGCGCCATCAGGTCCGCGCCGAGGCGCGCCAGTGCATCATGAGCCTCGCCGGCGGTCATATCCGGCGTAATCTCCACCCGCTCAGCCATTGCCATGGCGCCGGTGTCGAGTCCTTCGTTCATCTCTATGATGGTGACACCGGTTTCCTTGTCCCCTGCCATGATGGCGCGATTGATCGGCGCGGCGCCGCGCCAGCGCGGCAGCAGCGAAGCATGTACGTTGAAGCAGCCGAATTTCGGCGCCTCTAAGATCGGTTTCGGCAGGATAAGGCCGTAGGCTACAACCACAGCGGCATCGGCCCTGTGCGCGCGGAACTCCGACTCCGCCACCTCATCCTTCAAGGTTTTGGGCGTGCACACCCGCAGGCCGAGTTGCCGCGCCTCGCGCTCGACCGAGCTCAACTGCAGCGCCATGCCGCGGCCGGCGGGTTTCGCGGCGCGCGTATAGACCGCTGCGATCTCGTGCCCGCGCGCAGCCAACTCGATGAGCGTCGGCACGGCGAAGTCAGGCGTGCCCATGAAGATCAGGCGCATTCAGGCACCGCCCCTGTTAGCCGATGTGATGGGAAGGTACTTGATCCTCGGCCAGCGGCTTCACGGGCTCGCCGCGCTTGGCCGCCTTGCTGAATTTCTTTACCACCATGTCGCGCTTGAGCTTGGAGATATAGTCGATGAACAGCACGCCGTTGGTATGATCGATCTCGTGCTGCAGGCAGGTGGCGAGCAAGCCCTCGGCTTCAATCTCATGCTGCTTGCCGTCCAGGTCCAAGTACTTGACGCGCACTTTCGACGGCCGCGTAACCTCCTCGTAATATTCTGGGATCGACAGGCAGCCCTCTTCGTAGGTCGCCTCCTCGTCCGATTCCCACGTCACTTCCGGATTGATGAACACCTGCGGCGCTTTTGGCTCGTCCTTCTTGGCGATGTCCATTGTGACCACGCGTTGCGGAACGCCGATTTGAATAGCCGCTAGGCCGATGCCCGGCGCCGCGTACATGGTTTCGAACATGTCTTCAACCAACGTGCGCAGCGGATTGTCGATCCTCTTCACCGGCTCGGATTTGAACCTCAGCCGCTTGTCAGGAATGACGAGGATGTCTCGGAGAGCCATGCGCGCGATGTAAGGCGGTAGCGCTATCTTGGTCAATGCGCCCTTTCCCCTTGAGCCACAGGCATGTCCGACACTAGCGTTCGCCCTTCGTTCCAATGCCGAGCGAATCGGGGTAGAAGCGTCTAATGTCGGAAATTACCCTCATTGCCGCTCTATGTTTGCTCGCCGGTCTCGCCGCCGGTGCGCTGATCTTCCTGCTGGCGCGCCCGCGCACGGCCGAAACCGACCGCGCCGCCGTCGAGGGGCTGGCGCAAGTCAACGCACGCATCGACGCCATGGGCAGTTGGCTGCACAAGACTCAAGGCCAGCTCCAACAGACCGTGCACGAGCGCCTCGACGCGGTGAGCCAATACCTTGGCGAGTCGATGAAGACATCCACCAAGCACACGACGGAACATCTGCAGCAATTGCATGCGCGGCTGGCGGTGATCGACAGCGCACAGAAGAACATTACCGACCTCGCGGCTCAGGTCAGCTTGCTCCAAAACGTGCTTTCTAACAAACAATCACGAGGTGCGTTCGGGCAAGGACAGCTCGAGGCCATCGTGGCCGATGTGCTACCGCAAGGTGCCTACGAATTTCAGTACACACTAAAAAACAAGTCGCGGCCTGACTGTGCGATTTTCATGCCGGATTCCGGTCCGTTGATAATTGATGCAAAGTTCCCGCTTGAAGCAATGACCGCTTGGCGAGCCGCCGCGACCGAAGAGGAACGCAAGCAGGCTGCTCAGCGCGTCAAGCATGACATCACAAAGCATATCTCGGACATTGCGGAGAAATACCTGATTCCGGGCGAGACACAGGATATCGCCTTAATGTTCATTCCCTCCGAGTCTGTGTACGCTGATTTGCACGAGCGCTTCGATGACCTCGTGCAGCGGGCTCAACGTGCCCGTGTAATGATCGTGTCACCGACACTTATGGTGATGGCGATTCAGGTCCTCAAGCAGGTACGCAAGGACGCGCAAATGCGCGAGGCCGCGGATCAAATTCGCGGCGAGGTCGGCCACATGTTGAAGGATGTCGGTTTGCTTGCTGAGCGTGTTAGGAAGCTGCAAACACATTTCGGTCAAGCCAATACTGACATCGAAGTAATCTTGACCTCGACCGGCCGTATCGAGAAACGTGCGATAAGAATTGAAGAACTCGAATTCGACGACGAGCCGCCGAGCGCCGAAATCATCCAGGCACCGATCCGCAAGCTAGAAGCCGGCGAGTAAATGACTGCCGCCCCGGACAGCGCCGCACGGCCGTCCTTCGTTGACACGCTGGCGGTGTATCTGAAGCCGCGCGTGCTTATCGTGATGTTCCTCGGCTTCTCCTCCGGGCTGCCGCTGGCGCTGTCCGGCACGACGCTGCTGGTGTGGATGCGCGAATCCGGCGTCGATCTCGGCACCATCGGCTTGTTCGCGCTGGTGGGCACGCCTTACACGGTAAAATTCCTATGGGCGCCGCTGACCGACGCGCTCGACGTGCCGTTGCTGTCGCATTGGCTCGGCCGCCGCCGCGGCTGGCTGGTGTTCACGCAGATCCTGCTGATGGCCGCGATTATCTTTCTCGGCTCGAGTAATCCGGCCGCGGCGCCCGGCCTGGTGGCCTTTGGCGCGCTCTTGGTGGCGGCCGCCTCGGCAACACAGGACATTGTGGTCGATGCCTTCCGCATTGAGAGTCTGCCGGAAAACGAGCAGGCAGCCGGCATGGCTTCCTACGTCGCCGCCTACCGCGTCGGCATGCTGATCTCGACTGCCGGCGCGCTGTTCCTGGTAAGCGGCATCGAAGCCCATGGCTTAGACAAGCAATCGGCTTGGCAATGGGGCTATGTGGCGATGGCGGCGATGGTGCTGATCGGCACGGCGACCGCCCTCGTTGCAACGGAGCCCGAGCGCTCGCGCGACGCCGAGGCTGCGCATGCGCGTGAGAAGCCGCTCACGCGCGTCGCCGAAGCGGCAGTCGGCGCGTTCAAGGATTTCCTTGGCTACGAATTGGCCTTCGTGATGCTGGCCTTCGTGGTGCTATTCAAGTTCACCGATGCGCTAAGCGGCGCAATGACCGCACCCTTCGTTATCGACCTTGGCTTTTCCCGCAACGAATACGCGGCCATCGTCAAAGGCGTGGGTCTCGCGGCCCTTCTCGCCGGCGGTTTCGCCGGCGGCTTCGTGGCCCGCGCGCTGCCGCTTGCCACCAGCCTTTGGTTCGGCGCCATCGTGCAGGCTATTGCCAATCTGGGCTTCTGCTGGGTCGCGCTCACCGGCCACAATCTCACGGCGCTGACCGTCGCCATCACGCTGGAGAATTTTACCAGCGCTCTCGGCACCGTGATGTTCGTTGCCTACCTCTCGGCGCTCTGCCAGAACCCGATGCACACGGCGACGCAATATGCGCTACTCACGGCGCTCGCTGCGGTCGGCCGCACGTATTTGTCATCGGGCGCCGGTTTTGTTGCCGAGTCGACCGGCTGGGTGTGGTTCTTCGTGATCTGCGCGCTCGCCGGTTTGCCCAGCCTGCTGCTGCTCGCCTGGCTTCAGCGGCGCGGACATTTCAAACGGCTGGTGCCGAATAAAAGCTAATGCACTCGAGGAATGCCCCTTGGTCACGACAGCGTCGCCGACGTGCGAGGCGGCCTGTGAACAAAAGAAACTGGTCCCCGATCACCGCAGCTTTCTTTCCGAAAGAACGCCTGAGCCGTTTTAGTCTGCTTATCCTTGAACACGA
>Ga0207784_1000086_pt1 | contig 17361 bp, 16 predicted proteins | sample LuqExpMetageno66_FD_187823 | JGI IMG/M metagenome (GOLD analysis project Ga0207784, IMG submission 187823) | Tropical forest soil microbial communities from Luquillo Experimental Forest, Puerto Rico - Sample 66 (SPAdes) | ecosystem: Environmental > Terrestrial > Soil > Tropical forest ... | reverse complement strand
TGGAGTTAATGGGCGACCAACGGGGACTTCATCACATTGCATTCGAAGTCGCCAGTGATGAGGAACTCGATCGATCCACGATGGTCCTCCGGGACTACGGCGTTCGAATTGATTTGGGGCCGAATCGCGACGTGGAGCCGGGGATCGGCAGGCTGCTTCAGTTTCGCGATCCCGAGGGCAATACCATTGAATTGGTATCCGACGTGAAAAGTGTCGACGGCCCTTGTGGCAGCGGGCCAGGCCAACCTTTGAGCCTCAACCACGTGATCCTTTATGCCGGCAATCTCGCGAAACAGCAGGATTTCTTCGTCCAGGTGCTTGGAATGCGCGTGACTGACACGGTACCGGGATTGATGACATTTCTCCGCTGTAACGCGAACCACCACTCCTTCGGCTTTATTGTACTGCCCCGGCGAGGTCTGCAGCACGCTGCCTTCGATGTAGCTAATCGCGCGGACTTGGTTGAGGTCATCGTGCGACTAGGCGACATGGGGACGCGTCGATGGGCCCGGTCGGCACGGACCCGGGAGTATGCTTTTCACCTATTTCGAGGATCCGGAGAAGAACCTCCTGGAATGGGTCACGGAAATCCAACAAATCGATGAGATTTCACACCAGGCCAGGGCCGGGGATGCACGAAGTGCTTTGAACGTCTGGAATGTGCCCGAGCACATGGGTCCGCCAAGGGGGCTTTGGTGGCTATTGAATGTGTTGCCGACGATCTCGAAGATGGTGAGACGTAGTTGACGGAGATAACAAAGGTAGGCGCCACTGTTCGGCTCCGCGAGCGGCTGGGTTCTAGGACACGAGGGAATCATGCGTATAGACGCGATCGCGATTGGCAAGAACCCGCCCTACGACGTGAACGTAGTCATCGAGGTGCCGATCGGGGGCGAGCCGATCAAATATGAAATGGACAAGGCTGCTGGTGCGCTGGTGGTCGATCGCTTTCTCTACACCGCGATGCGCTATCCGGGGAACTATGGCTTCATTCCGCACACGCTCTCGGGCGACGGCGATCCTTGTGACGTGCTCATCGCGAATACCCGGGCGATTTTTCCCGGCGCGGTCATGAGCGTGCGCCCGGTCGGCGTTCTGCTCATGGAGGACAATGCGGGGAAGGACGAGAAAATCGTCGGCGTACCGTCGCGCCATATCACCGCCCGGTACGATCGGGTCCAGTCGTATACTGATCTGCCCGAGATCACCCTCAAGCAGATCCAGCACTTCTTCGAGCACTATAAAGATCTCGAGGCCGGGAAATGGGTGAATATTGTCCGCTGGGCCGGCCCCGAGGAAGCGCAACGCCTCATCATCGAAGCCACGGAGAGAGCCAAGAGTGCCCAATAGCGCCAGCAGGTACTCGGCGTTGTGCTGTCGATCGCGCCTCGTCAACGCTGCCTGCTCGCTGAAGAATAGCAGCCTCACGCACGTTATCGGTGAGACTCCAGATGAGAGCAGCAGTCCATCCGACAACCGTCCAGCCGCCAAAGAAATTGAGAACCCAGATTGGGATTAGATGGCGATCATTACGGTAGTCTGCGATAATCGTCGGAAGGGCATAAACCACCCCCATTAACACAGAAATCAACAATATCGACAAAAGCAAAGCGATATCCCTCATCGGAAACTCCTCCGACGAAAAAGCAGAATGCACTCTCTCTTCAAAAATGATTAGTAGCAATGATTCAAAAACGATTTGTGACAAATGCTCCGCCGAAGAGTGCCGGCGATCTCACTAGATATGCCTAAACAATGCTCCGCCAAGTCAAGAACTTGGTGGGCCTTTTCCTAGTCAGCAACGTATGGAGCGAAGGGAGCAATCAAGTCGGGCGGCGCGGCACGATGCCAATGGGAGTAAACGTGTAAACGGGCTCGCCATGCTGGTTGAAAGCCGTCCATTTGATCCGAGCAATACCGTGGGGCTTTGTCTTAGACGGCGTGAGTTCGACCACCTCACCTTCGAGGTGAAGTCTATCGCCAGGGCGCACCGGGGCGAGCCACCTCAGTTCGTCGACGCCAAGACCTAACAGAGGATGCGGCCCGAATGGTCGCACTTCCACAGCCAACCGCATTGCAATCGCCGCCGTATGCCAGCCCGAAGCCGCGAGGCCTTTTAATGGCGTCTGCTCAGCGGCCGCTTCGTCGAGATGATAGGGTTGAGGATCAAACTCTGACGCAAACCGCTTAATCTCTTCGCGCGTGACAACCTTATCCGGACTCCTAAAACGCATGCCGACAACAAGATCGTCGAACCAGTCGACCACGGACTCTTTCTCCATGGGGCTTGCTGTCAGTCAGATCAAGCCGCCTCGTCAATCACCTTATTAGTTGTGTTGTCAATTACGATGGGCGTCTCGAAATATTGAAACTCAGGTTGACTTCCGAAAGTGGCTTGAATTCGTTTTTGAAATTCAGGTCCATGCCCCGACTTTGCAGCCTCCATACTTTTCCAATTATAGACGCCGCCGCCCCGACGAGTCGTCTCATCGAACAAGAATGTTTTACGGATCAGATCTGGATTAGCCCGCCAGCCCGGCACTGAAAGACGATACTTCGCAATAGCATCTTCGCGGGTCATTCCATCTGGCAGGCGAAACAGCACGATCTCGGTAATCATGGCAGGACCCTCCGTGTGGTGAGCACGCAACCCTACCCCGGAAACGGATCGCGGTTAAGCGCCCCATTCGGCCTGTCGCTGATAATAGAACGAGCCGGCAAAGGCCTGTTTAGACGTCAACATCGCTTGACCTTCCGGCCACAACTCTTTTCTTCCGAAGATCGGGCACATTGATGTCGATCAATAGTGTTCCCGCACTGGTATCAAGCAGTGGGATCAAGCATGAGCACGGCGCCTGGCGTGTCCGCAAGAAGGTGCCGAAGGCCTTGGAAGCAGCCAGCGCGCGTCGAAGCCGCGCGACTCTTGGTTGAAACAAACGCTGGCTACCAAGGATCTAAGTGCTGATGACCGGTCCGTCGGCGACCGCCGATATCGAAGGTGTCTTGGTCAGAGGGGCGCAGGGAATACGCAGTCTCAAGCTTATTCCGGCGCCGCGAGGCACGCAAACACGCCAAAACGTGTGAAAAGGGATCGGATCATTGTCCAAAGGATGCACTTCATAAAAAGTTGAAAAACAACCCCATGCAAAGTACGAAGTCCGGACCGTTTACAAATGATTAACTTGTTTGCAAATGATTAACTTCTTTTCGCGCGGCTGCCTACCTTCCCACAGAATCGACTCAGCCGTTACGAACACGTACTGTGGGGAGGGGGAGCGCGCCAACTTGTGATTACGCTCGAATCTTTGCGGTGCTATAGGCAACAACCACGACGGTCGACCTTTCCTTTCTCTTTCCGACGGCGTGAACCAAACACCGAAGAGCCGACATAGTCATCCATTGAGATCGGAAGACGGTCCCATAACAAAAGATATATCAAGCGACGGTCTTTTGTCGTGCGACAGCAACGGCAGCAGGGACCATCGACGAGCCAAATAGCGTCGCGCGGGGCTCGATGACCCGACTGCCGAGAACTCGAACAGCGCTTTCTCCATGGCCGAGATGAGCTGCTCATAAGTTAAGACCTTGGCTACATCGGTTTCGGAAATTGTGAGTGTCACCGCAGCGCTTCTCCGCAACTAATTCTTGATTCGGCTAAGTACCTTCAGCACTCGTGGTGACAGTGAAATGCACCTTCTTCTGGACCTCATTCAGGGCAGCCGAGGTCACTGTGCCGATCATGTTGCCCGCGTCCGCGAATTGGTAAGTGTCGCCGATCTTGATGCGCTTGGGAGCCCGACCGAAGCCTCAGACGGATGCGAGCCGTCGAAGGTCATCGGGAAAACCACCTACTTGTCAATCGCGTCGCCAATGTTGAAAGCATCAAGATGTTTGTGTTTGTTCATGTAGAATTTTCACCGAACGACCTCAGTCATGTCACGTGCAAAATCATTCGACTTGAATTTTGGCAGTTTTAATCACCGCCCCCCATTTCAAAATCTCTGCGTGCTGAAACGCGCCAAACTGCTCTGGAGTAGTACCAAGGAGATCGAGTCCTAAAGCTGCGCAACGTTGGATCACGCCGGGTTCATGCAATGCAAACGTCACTTCTTGGTGCAGACGACTGATGACATCGACCGGCGTACCTCTGCGCACGACCATGCCGTACCAGTTCACAACTTCGAAATCCGGTAGCGTTTCCTTTGCCAATGGCACATTGGGGAGCGCCTCGACCTTCTGCGGTCCCGTGACCGCCAGCGGACGGATTGCCCCAGATGCAATATGAGGCTGAGCAATCGCAAGGGCATCAAAGACATAGTGAACTTGGCCACTGATCAAATCAGTGAATGCCGGCGCGCTGCCGCGGTATGGTACATGCACGGTGCGGATAGAGGCCTGGAGGTTCAATAGTTCTCCGCAGAGATGTGGCAGCCCCCCAATACCGCTTGATCCGAAAAGCACCTGACCTGGGCGTGCCCTCGCGATCTCGATCAATTCCTTGAATGATTTTGCCGGCATCGTGGGACCGACAACCAGGACAAAGCTCAACGAGGCAACTTCCGAGACTGGTGTGAAGTTGCGCTCAATGTCCGCTACAGGGCGGTTCGCGTATAACACCTGGTTGATGGCTAGGTTACCTGTAGTTCCGAACAATATCGCGTGGCCGTCGGGTTCTGCTTGGGCAACGGCTTGAGTCGCAATTTGTCCGTTGGCGCCCGGACGGTTATCTACGATGACGGGCTGGCCGAGCCGCTCACTCATCTTCGGCGCAATGAGACGCGCTAGAATGTCAATGCCGCCGCCCGGCGGAAACCCAATAATGATACGAATGGGCCGGCTCGGAAAGGTCTGCGCCCAAGTGGAACGAACGAGAAGCGGAGCTGTGACTGCGCCCATCAGAAACCGACGGCGCGTTCTTGAAAAAGGCATCGGCCTTTATCCTACGTACAAACGCTCTACTGTTATTGTTTGGCTGATTGTGAGATTATAGTTCAAACAGGGTCAAGATCTTGCTTACCACAGTAAGAATCGTAGTGCGCGTGAGCAAAAGCACGCGAGACTTTTTCGGGTAGGTGAATTGCAGCGTTGTATAACACCTGCTGCGATTATTCAGTCGGTCTTGGAAGCCGCGCACATAGGCTGATTAGCAGGATTACGGCGATCACGACAATGACAGATAGCTTACAGTTTGCTCCGCTCCGTATCGGGCTGATGGTGCCGAGTAATAACACAACGATGGAACGCGAATTGTTGGCCTGGTTACCAGCTGGTTCGACGGTTACGACCGTAAAGATCCCGCGAGGTCCGGGCTTACTGACCCAGGAGACCATACCGGCTTATCGTGACAACGCGATTTCTCTAGCCCGCCAACATTTTGGAAAAGGCCAATTTGATCTGATCGCCTACGGCTGTACGGCTGCCGGCTTTATCTTGGGTCCATCCGGCGACGCGGCTCTTTCAATGATGCTGTCGGATGCAACCGGACTACCGATAGTCACAACGGCACGCGCAATGGTGAGCGCCCTGCAACATGACAAGGCACGCCGGGTTGCCGTCGTGACGCCATATAATGATGTCGTGAACGAACAATTGACGGCATTTCTTGTGCATGGCGGTGTCGAAGTCATCCGGTTAGAGACCTTTCGTGCACCCGACGTCGCCTTCCTTGGGCGCATAACCGCTGAAGAGGTGCGCAATCTCGCACGTGCAACCATGGGGCCGGATTGCGACGCGCTATTCATTGGCTGCTCGCAGCTCCCTACTTATTCGATCCTCAGCGATCTCAAACGCGAATTTGATCGTCCGGCGTGGTCGTCGATCAGCGCCACGGCATGGAATGCCGCGAGTCTGCCGCTCGGCGTATGATCTGCGGACGACCGCGTAGAGCACAATGACACGACGCAAACCGCGACAAAACGGCTGCGCAAAGACGCTGTAACTACTTGAATCCGAACAAACGCGCTGGATTGTCGGTGAGAATGCGCTTCCGCATCGCTGGGTCGGGCGCCCATTCGCGCAACATATTGTAAAGCTGGATGGAGCCAACCTTGTCGTGAAACGACAGGTGCGGAAAGTCACTTCCCCAGATCAATTGATCAGGCGCGGTCTCGATCAACGCCTCCGTGAACGGCTTCACGTCGGTGAAGCCCAGCGCAGTCGAAAAACGATAGATGCCGGTGAGCTTAACCCAGCACCGCTTTGAGCCGTCGCCGACAAGCTTCAGGAATTCCTGGAAGCCTGGCTGCCCTGGTCCGTCCTTGGCGGGAAACAGGCCCATATGCGCAACGGAAAATTCCAGCGGCAACTCTCGCAGCACCGGCATCAGTTCGGTCACTAGCCAGCCGGGCGTGAGGAAATCGAGATGCCAGCCGATCTCCTTGCAAAGTTTGGCAAGCCGCGCGATGCGCGGCTTCATCGATTCGGCCAAGCCGGCCTCTGGCTTGCGCACCGGCGAGACGTTCACACGAATGCCACGCACGCCCAGTGCATCAAGATCAGCCAATTCCTTGTCGTCGGTCTTGGTTTCGTCGAGATCAATAATGCCACGGCGTACCGCCGGGTCGAGCTCGCGCATGGCATCGAGCATGCAGTCATTGTTGAAGCCGTAGGCGCTCGGCTGTACGAACACGTAGCGCGCGAAACCGATCCGGCGCGCCAGTTTCAGATAAGCTTCGAGGGGTTCGTGCGGCGGCGTGTAGCGAATGTCGGTGCCGTAAGCGTATTTGCCGGGCGGGCCGAACACATGGAAATGCGCATCGCACGCGTTCGGTGGCGCCGTGAATGCCGGTGCGAGTCCTGCATCGGGATCATAGGTGCTGTCGCTCATTATATTTCCTTAACTTGGAAAGGCGGTTCTGCGCAATGCAACTAGCAGGCTTTGCACCTGGGCGGCGTTGCCGCTAGGCCGGACAGTCGCGGACGACTAAATTGCGAACCAATCTCGGGCCGGCACTTTGAGGATGGCATTATTGATCAAGATTGATTTGGATCAACTCACAAGCGTAATGCTTGCGGTCGAGTTCTATACGACGGTCAAGACGATGTACACGCAGCCCTAGCCGGGGCATCAGCCGCGTCGATGATAAAGCAAAAACAAATTGCAGTGCTATGCACGCTCGACACCAAGAGCGAGCATGGTGCTTTCGTCGCGAGGATCATCGAAGGCCGTGGGCATGCAGCCATGCTGATCGATATCGGCGTGCTCGGTGAGCCAGGCTTTGCTGCGACGATCACGCGCCGCGAGATTGCCGGTGCGGCAGGCGCGGATCTCGACGCGCTGGCAGCTGCAAAGGATCGAGGAGCCGCGCTTAAGGTCATGGCAGCAGGCGCCGTGGCGACGGTTACGAGGCTGCAGCGCGACGGTTTGCTCGATGGCATCATCGGCCTCGGCGGTGGTTCGGGAACAGCCGTAGCGAGCGCGGCTATGCGCGCGCTGCCGGTTGGATTTCCCAAAGTGATGATTTCGACCATGGCCTCTACCGGGAAAGCGGCGAGCTATGTTGGCACTCGCGACGTCGTCATGGTCAACACGATCACCGACATCATCGGGATGAACCCGATTTTGCGTAGCGTGATGGCGAATGGTGCGGCAGCTATTTGCGGCATGGTCGAGGTGGGCTGGAGGATCGAGAGCGTAAGGAACGATCCTCAGCGTCCGACTGTGGCCATCACCGCTTTTGGCACAACAACTCCGGCGGCGATGCGTTGCCATGAATTGCTAACGAAGGCTGGTTGCGAAACGCTGATCTTCCACGCCAACGGCACCGGCGGCCGCGCTATGGAGGAGTTGGTCGAGCAGGGTGCGATCGATGCGGTGCTTGATCTCACAACGACAGAACTGGCTGATGAGCTTTGCGGGGGTTTCTTAAGCGCCGGTCCACTGCGTCTGCAAGCGGCAGGAATACGGGGGATCCCGCAGGTTGTACTGCCGGGAGCGCTCGACATGGTCAACTTCACAACGCCAGATACGGTTCCGAGCAGGTACCAAAATCGGCTGTTGCACGCGCACAGCCCAAACACAACGCTGATGCGGACCACAGCCGAGGAAAACGCTGTTCTTGGACGCTGGGTAGGCGGGAAGCTTGCACGTGCCAAACGTCGGGCGGTGTTAATTCTGCCGCTTGGCGGATTCTCCATCTACGACCGCGCCGGTGGAATATTCTATGCGCCGGGATCTGATCAGGCATTCATGGAAGAGGCTGCGCGATCCCTCGGCGATCGTGGCGAAATTATTCGGATTGATGCCAATATCAACGATGCGGTCTGTGCTGAAATAGCTGCTGTACGTCTTTTGGACATGCTGCAGCCGCAGGATGTCTCCTTTGTTCACTGAAGGCCGCTGGCGCTGGGATTATCAGAAACCAAAGACATCAGGAGGATGACATGGGGCAGATTACCCTTGCGAAGGCGATCGCACGCGTACTGGAAAGAATGGGCACGGAAGTCGTTTTCGGCGTGAACGGCCACGGAAATTGGGCGCTGCTCGACGCGGTGGTCAATGACACGAAGATCCGGGGGGTTCCAGCTCGCGTCGAAGATCAGGCCGTGCAAATGGCTGATGGGTATTGGCGCATGCGCCGCTCCGCACCGCTACCCGTAGTCACGACCAGTGTTGGTCCTGGCAATATGAACATTGTGCCGGCTGTGGCGACCGCGTTCTATGAATCCATTGCGATGCTGGTCATCGCGGGCGCCGGCGCGACGCATTGGTTCGATCGCGGAGGGATGGAGGAGTCGTACCGCAATGGACCGGAAGACTGGGTCGCGGTGCTCAAACCGATCACCAAAAAAGCCTTCCTGATCACCCGGCCAGACAACGCCATCGATATGATACTACGCGCTTATCAAGCCGCGATCTCAGGGCGGCCAGGCCCCGTCGTCATCCAGATTCCTTTCGATATTCAGCACACAAATATCTCGGACGACCTGCCTGATCCGGCGCCTTACCTGAACACGCGTCCTCCGGCGCCTGATCCGCAAGGTGTGGCAGAGGCCATGAAACTCATATCCACCGCCAAACGGCCCATGATCGTGGTGGGCAGCGGCATCCATAATGCGCGCGCTTATGACGAGCTGCTAAAATTTTCAGAACTCGGCGGCATACCCGTTGCAACCACTCCGACGGGGAAAGCGAGCTTCCCGGAAACACACCGACTATCGCTCGGCTGCATTGGTCGGGCGGGAACGGGCCATGCCAACAACGCGGCCAAACGCTGCGACGTTGTCATCGGCATCGGAACGCATTTCACCGATATCGACACGGGTGGTTGGACGCTATTCGACATTCCAAACAAAACGAAGCTCGTGCATCTCGACATTGATTGCAGCGAGCTTAGCCGCGCCTATCCCGCCACCGTTGCACTGACCTGCGACGCGCGGCTCGGGCTCGCCGCGCTGAGTGGCGCGGCCCAGACCACAGGATTGAAAGAGCACAGCGAATGGCTCGCCGAAATCGCTGCCGAGCGCAAGAATTGGGAAGGATCGGTGGCTGATCAATGTACATCCGACCTCACCCCGCTGCACTATGCGCGCATTTGTCACGACACCGCGGAGGTCGTCGCCGCGAAGGATCCGCAAATGCCCATTTTCTTTGACACGGGACATCTGCTGAGCTTTGCTCCGCCTTTCCTCAAGGCTTCCTCGCGCTTCATCGCGCATGACGGCTTTTTTCACCGCATGGGCTGGAGCGCCTCGGGGATCATCGGGGCAAGCATCGCGCTGGGCAATCGCCCGGCATTGGCGCTGATCGGCGACGGTTCCTTCATCATGGGTGGTACGGCGGTGGCTACTGCCGTCGAGCAGAACTTGCCGCTTACCTGGGTCGTGCTCAACAACCGTTCGCTGCAAATCGAGCGTGAATTGATGTTCCGTCTCTACGGTCGCGAAACCTTCTGCGATTACCGCAAGAATTCGAGCAAGGATTTGTGGAACCCGGACATCGGCAAGTGGGCCGAGGCCATGGGTGCTCATACGTTACATGTCGGGCGCGCTGCCGACTACGCGCCAGCGCTCCGGCAGGCGCTCGATAAACGCGCTCCGACTGTCATCGACGTTGACGTGTCGCTCGAAGTCAAGGGCTATCGATCCGTTTGGTATCCCTATCCCACAGACTTCTATCAGGCATGGTCACCACGAGCAGCCATGTCGCATGCTTAACGCACAAAGTATCGGAAAAGGCATGCAACAGGGAAAGGAAACACACGGAGGAGAATCGCAATGAGAAACTCTCTTTTACGTCGAATGACGTTGGTCTGCGGAATTTCTGCACTGGTACTAACTGCGATGCCCGCGCACTCGGCGGAGGCGGTTAAGCTCGGTGTGGGACTGAGCATGACCGGTCCGCTCGCCTTTCTTAGCCAACAGATGCTGCAAGGGATGAAGGCGGCGGTCGATAACGTCAACAAATCGGGTGGCGTAGGCGGCGGTCGCATAATCGATCTAGTCGTGCGCGATCACAAGGGTGTGCCGTCCGAGGCCGTGGCGGTGACCAAGCGGCTGATCGAGGAAGACAAGGTCGCCATTGTGGACATCGACCTGCCGAGCACGGTGGCAATTGCCGCGGAGGCGGTAACCAAGGAATCAAAAGTACCGCAGATCGCTGGCTTCACCTTTGCGCCCGCGGCGGTCAAGCAGGGCAATCCATATTTCTTCCGCGCCTGCACTAATGCCGACTTAATTGCGGACGCGCTGGCGCGCTCAATCATCGATGAGCCAAACAATAAAACGATCGCCATGCTGGCACCTAATGACGATTACGGTCGCAGCGCTATCCAGGCACTTACCGCCGCGCTCGAACGGCTCAACGGTCCCAAAGTACTCTATGCTGACTATTACGAGCGCACGCAAAGCGATTTCAGCGCGATCCTGCTGAAGATGAAATCGCTTAACCCTGACAGCCTGTTCATCGACGTCCGCTATCCGGCCAGTATCACTGTACTCAAGCAGATGGTCGAAGTCGGACTGAAGAAACCGCTGTTTAGCAGCGTCAATTTCTACAATGCCAAGCTCGCCGAACAAGCAGGCCCGATGATGGAAGGCGCGCAGCTTTCCGTCGCCTGGGCTCCGGTATTCGACGATGCCGCTTCAGTTGAATTCAAGAACGCGTACGAGGCTATGTTCAAGCAAACGCCTGACGATTCCGCTTCGCTTGGCTGGACCGTTGTAATGGTCGCGGCGCACGCACTCAAGTCGGCCGGCGGCACCGACAGCGAATCCATCCGCAAGGCGCTGTTGAATATTAATTATATCGGTCCGCAGGGCGTGGTGAAGTTCGACAGCAACGGTGAGGCCAACGTTGCTGCGCACGTCTTGCGATTCAAGGATGGACGCTACCAACTCGTGCGCTAAGCCGCTGGCTCGGCATGTTTGAGCTCGCTCTTCAGCAGGTGGTCAACGGTCTCTTGGTAGGCGCCATCTACGCTCTGATGGCGATGGGCCTGATGGTGATCCTCGGCATTCTGCGGATCATCAACATGGCCCAGGGCGAGCTCTACATGCTCGGCGGCTACTTCTGTTATGTCGCGGTGGTGACGCTCGGCGTCGGCTATTTCCCCGCCGTCATCCTCGCGATGATCGCGACCGCCGGCGTCGGCGTGATCATAGACCGCTTGGCCGTACGTCCGCTGCTGCGGCGGCCGTTCTACATGGTCTTTCTGTCGACTTTCGCCGTGTCGATGATGCTCGAGAACGGCGCTGAGCTGGTTTGGGGACCGGATCCGCAATCGATCCCATCGCCGTTTTCGCCGATGCCCATTGTCATCGGCCCAATATTTCTGACGAGCCAGAAACTGTTCATCTTCGCTGTCGCCCTGATAATGATCGCTGCCTTTGCGGCTTTCCTGCGCTGGACGCGCAGCGGCATGGCTATACGCGCGCTGGCGCGTGATCGCGATGCAGCGCTGTTGATGGGCATTGATGCGGATCGGATGCAATCCTTCACCTTCGGCCTTGGCTCGGCCTTGGCGGCTGGCGCCGGTGCGCTACTTGGCGCGATGTTCAATGTCTACCCGACGATGGGGCAACTGCCGTTGCTGAAAGGCTTCGCTCTCGTCGTCATGGGCGGGATGGGCAGTGTTGTTGGTGTCTTTGTTTCCGGCCTGATCCTCGGGGTGGCGGAAGGCCTGACGGCGGGCTTCCTCTCAACAGGCTACGTCGATCTTGTCGCCTTCGTCACCATGCTCGCAGTTTTGATGGTTCATCCTGAGGGCCTATCCCGGTGGGGTAAATCCCGTGTCTAGGGCTGGCATTTGGCTGCTGTCGCTGCTTGCTCTGGCGCTGTTGCCCTCGCTGATGCCGAACGCTTACGTGCAATATGTCATCAATTCATCACTAATTCTGGCCTTCGCCACGATCGGGCTCAACGTCATTTTCGGTTATGCCGGGCAGCACGCTTTTGGCTTTCCTGTCTTCTTCGGCGTGGGTGCGTACGCTTCGGCGCTGCTCGCGACGCAGGCAATTTTCCCCGTCGGCCTGGCTATTCCATTCGGCAGCGTCATCACCGGCGCCGTCTCAGCGGTGATCGGCTTTTTTTCTTTTCGCTTGCGCGGCATCTATTTTGGTGTCGGCACCATTGCGTTCGCCTATGTCATCTACATCATTGCGCAGAATTGGGTCGAGCTAACGCACGGGCCGATGGGAATTCCCCTGGTGCCGCCGCTGAGGTTGTTGCCTGAGAGCGTCGGCGTGGTCGGCCGCGATGTGCAGACCCGGATTGCCGTCGTCAGCACCATCGCCATTATCATCTTCGGACTCGATCGCTTACTGCATTCGCCGATCGGGCGTGCCTGGCACGCCGTGCGCGAGAATGAAAGCCTTGCGTCCAGCTTGGGAATTTCACCGCTGCATTATCAGATGGCGGCCTTCGTATTAGGTGCTGTCATCTCTGGGCTGGGAGGCGGTTTTTACGCGCACTATGTCGGCTTCATCAGCCCAACCGAGCTTGGCTTCCATTATATCGGCGTTGTCTTCATCATGCTGATCGCCGGCGGCGCCGGCACGTTGCCCGGTCCGATCATTGGCTCAGTCGTCTTCGGCGTTCTTCCAGAACTTCTGCGCGTCGCCGAAACAGCGCGCAATCTGCTGCTCGGACTCATTCTACTTTTTTGTATCGCGGTGGTGCCCGAGGGGCTGACAGGAATTTGGAACCGCCTGCGACCAGAGCGGAAGGCGGCGAGCGACAGGCCGTCGGTAGCAACTGTACCGGACGTAGCGGCTGAAATTGTTTCTCCGGCCACGCAAACTGGCGAACTCAAGCTCGGTGGCGTATTCAAACGCTTCGAAGGGTTGACCGCGCTCAGCGACGTTACGCTTAACGTACAGCCCGGAGAGGTGGTCGGCTTGATTGGGCCCAACGGTGCCGGCAAGACGACACTGTTCAATATTATTACGGGAATGTTGGCGCCGACGGGCGGCGATGTCTTCTATTGCAATCGCGAGATCGGTGGCCTGCGGCCTTATTCGATCGCGGCGCTCGGGGTGACACGCACCTATCAAATCACCAGCTTGTTCCCCGAGCTTTCGACACAAGACAATATCCGCGTCGCGACTCATCTGCGCTCGTGCCGCAGCGTGCTCGCGGCTTTGTTGCGCAACAAGCGATTCCGTGATTCTGAGGCGGCTATCGATCAAACGGTTGATCGGATCCTGCAACTTGTACGGCTGCAGAGCCGCTGCGACCTTCCCGCCTCGGCACTCTCGTATGGCGACCAACGTCGCCTTGAGATTGGCCTCGCGCTGGCGACCGGAGCTGGACTGATTTTGCTTGACGAGCCGGCGGCCGGCCTCAACGCCGAAGAAACGGATGAATTGTGCGACTTGATACGCCGGCTGCGAGCTGCAGGCTTTACGATCATCGTGATCGAGCATGACATGCGTATGGTGATGGGTCTTTGTGACCGCATTGTCGTACTCAGCCTTGGTCGCATTATTTTCGACGGCACGCCGACGGCGGCCGCGGCGCACCCGGATGTCATTGAGGCTTACCTCGGTACGGAGACGGCCGATGCTTGAGGTCATTGAGCTGCATGCCGGATACGGACGAATGGCCGTACTGCACGGAATCTCGCTAACCGTCAACGCCGGCGAGATCGTCAGTTTGATTGGCAGCAACGGCGCGGGAAAAAGCACGACGCTGCGCACGATTTCCGGGCTGGTGGCTTTGCGCGACGGTGAGATCCGTTTCAAGGGGGCCGCGCTGCGCAATCGTCCTGCTGAGGTCGTGCAATCCGGTATTTCGCAGGTGCCCGAGGGACGTCGCCTTTTCTCCGACATGACCGTGCACGAAAATCTATTGCTCGGAGCCTATACCTGCGCACCGGGCGAGCTAGCGGAACGCCTCGAGCAAGTCTACGATCTGTTTCCCCGCGTGCGCGAACGTTCCCGTCAACATGCAGGTTCGCTCAGCGGCGGCGAGCAGCAGATGGTCGCCATCGGTCGAGGGCTGATGGCAAAGCCGCAGCTTCTGATGCTGGATGAACCGTCGATGGGGCTAGCGCCAAAGTTGGTCGCGCAGCTTGCCGAAATCATCAAGAGGATCCGCGGTCTCGGCGTCAGCGTGCTGCTGGTCGAGCAGAACGCACGTCTCGCTCTGGAGATCGCCGACCGTGCCTATGTTCTGCAGATGGGCACGATCGTGACACAAGGGCCGAGCGCAACCTTGCGCGGCGATCCGTTCGTTCGCCGCGCGTATCTTGGTCTCTAGCCATGACGGTGTGGTGAAATGACACGTCCTTCGCGCACAAAAATCCTCGATCGCTTGCGGCGTACGATTGCCGCCGGTGAACCTGTTATCGGCACGGGTGCCGGAATCGGGCTTTCGGCCAAGTGCGAGGAATTGGCGGGAGCCGATCTCATTATCATCTATAGCTCCGGTCGTTTCCGCATGGCGGGGCGCCCGTCCAGCGCGGGATTGCTAGCCTATGGTAATGCCAATCGGATCCTTCTCGATATGGCGAACGAGATCCTTCCGGTCGTCCAGGAGACCCCGGTCATCGCCGGCATCAACGCGACCGATCCCTTCGTAGTGTGGGAGCCGTTTCTCGACGATCTGAAGCGAATGGGCTTTGCCGGTGTACAGAATTATCCGACCATCGGCCGCATCGACGGCGATCTGCGCGCCACGATGGAGCAAACTGGCCTCTCTTACAGACGTGAAGTCGAAATCATTTCATTGGCGCACAAGGCGGATCTGCTAACCACACCATATGTTTTCAGTTCAGCCGACGCGCAGGCGATGGCGGCGGTAGGCGCCGATATTTTGGTATGCCATCTCGGACTTACTGCCGGCGGTCATACCGGCGCGCAAACCACGATGAGCCTTGACGAATGTGCGGCTCAAATCGGCGACTGGACTGCAGCTGCAAAGGCGGTTCGCACCGATGTCATCGTCCTCTGCCACGGCGGACCAATCGCGACGCCAGACGACGTCTCCTACATCTTACGCAAATGTCCCGATTGTCACGGTTTCTATGGTGCGAGCAGCATCGAACGGCTTCCGGTCGAAAGGGCAATCACCGAACAGGTCCGCCGCTTCAAGGCCATCAAACGATAGAAGTTCAACACACCAGATAGTGGACTGAAAAGATGAGCAACCTGACCGCTGACTTGGGAAAATTCCTCGCAAAGATTCAATTTGATGACTTGCCGACCGACTCATTGGCGCTCGTGCGCGACGCATTTACCGATACGATCGGTGTGATTATGGTCGGCATCGAGGAGCCGGTGGTTGAAATCGCGCGCCGCACGTTCATCGAGCAAGACACCGGACGCGAGGCGCGTACCTGTTTGTCGTCCGTTTATGCCAGCGCGCCGAACGCGGCGCTAATTGGCGGCGTCGCTGCGCACGCGCTCGATTACGACGATCAGTCACTCTCCGGTCATCCGAGTGCAGTTATGGTTCCGGCGCTGCTGGCGGAAGGCGAAATGCTCGGCTCAAGCGGCCGCGATCTAGTGACTGCCTATGTTGCGGGGTATGAAGTTTGGGCCGAGCTGCTCCGGCGTAGCTCGAATTATCACCGTAAAGGATGGCATCCGACTTCGGTCTTCGGCGTGGTAGGCGCCGCCGCCGCGACCGCAGTGCTGCATCGCCCGCCAGCGGACCGTGCCGCAACCGCGCTGGCAATCGCAGCGAGTCATGCCGGCGGTCTTGGCGCAAATTTCGGAACGATGACGAAGCCATATCATGCAGGACGCGCAGCCCGTGACGGCTTAGTGGCGACGCGCTTGGCGGTGGCTGGAATGACCGCAGGGGCCGACGCGTTAGAAAATCCGCAAGGCTTCCTTACTGCGTTTTCACCGGACATGACGCCGGATCGGGATTCACCGACACGCGTCGGCACAGAATGGTACCTGGTGAGGCAGCGCTTGTGCATCAAGAAATATCCGACCTGCTACTTCATGCATCGATCTTTCGATGCCGCAGTGAAAATGCTGACCGCCCGCAAGGTGAAGCCACACGACATCGCTGAAATTGAAGTGACCATGGGCAAGGGGCAGACCAGCGTGTTGGTCAACGAGCGACCGCAGACGGGTCTTGAAGCCAAGTTCAGCGAGCAGTTTGCGATGGCCGCCGCCGCTATTTTAGGACACATGGATGTAGCCGATCTTACTGACGCCGTGGTGCAACGGCCCGACATCCAGTCCTTCTTCCCGAAGGTTAAGCTCAATCCGGTAGACGAATACGACCCCCGGGATCCGGCTCACTCGCCGACCGAGCGAGTGGTGATCCGTCTCAACAGCGGTGAAATGCTCGACAGTGGTACAATTGCGAGAATTCGGGGCCATGCTTACGACCCGCTTAACCGTGACGAGCTTTGGGAGAAGTTCAGAAGCTGCACCGCGCGCACGCATGCGGAGAAAGACGCAAAACGGCTTTTCGAGACTCTGCAATCGATCGACACTTTGCCTTCGGCGCGGGACTTACCGAGCTGCAACAGGATCTTCGTTAAAGACGGTCGTAAGAAACTAAGCCCGCTTACCAGTGCGGTCGCTGGACGCTGAATGCAACCGATTCCGCATCCGCTTAATTTCAGCTCGGCGGGCTTCCTTCGTTCCGGCGCGCCGACCGCAACTCTCAGCCCGCTTTAGCCGTGAGCCGCGTAGCTTTTATTCCGCGCCACGCGCCGAACCCTGAGGCGGCGAGGGCCTTTCTTTGCTATGTACTCTCGCCGCAGGGCCAAGCCAGCATGGCAGAGGGTGGCTTGATAGCTCTCAACACTTCACAAGTGCACACGGTTGCCTCGATTCCACTGGATGAAAACTTCACCCGTTTCATCGACACGACGTTGCGGGCCAGCCCTTTGGCGCGCTGGCGTGCAGTCGTCGGTGGCCCCGCCGTCAGTACCCGAGGAACAAGATCATGAATCG
>Ga0207784_1000084_pt1 | contig 17407 bp, 17 predicted proteins | sample LuqExpMetageno66_FD_187823 | JGI IMG/M metagenome (GOLD analysis project Ga0207784, IMG submission 187823) | Tropical forest soil microbial communities from Luquillo Experimental Forest, Puerto Rico - Sample 66 (SPAdes) | ecosystem: Environmental > Terrestrial > Soil > Tropical forest ... | reverse complement strand
ATCTGCACTGGCCAAAATCAGACTCGGTGTCACGCTAGTATGTCCCTTCGACCACCTATCTTCAAAGTAGTCGGACGGACAGATCCGCAGTAACATCCCCGATCAGGTGAGCCGCCGGTCTTCATATATCGATCGACTTCATGAATAGATTCTCGAAACAGACGCGCCGCGGATTTCTGCTCAACACCGCCATGCTTGCCGCCGGGTGTGAACTGTCAAGCGCGGACGCAGTCCTGGCGCACGAGCTTGCGCCCACGCCTTCCTGTCGCGATGGCGATGAACCGACCGTTCGCCAGACCGAGGGACCGTTCTTCAAGCCAAAATCGCCGGAGCGCAGTGACCTGCGCGAGCCTGGTGCTGCAGGCCGTCGCTTCGAACTTTCTGGTTTTGTGCTGACGAGAAGCTGCCGGCCGCTTCGCGAAGCGGTGGTTGATCTCTGGCATGCTGATGAGAGAGGTGAGTATGACAATATCGGTTTCCGATATCGTGGTCATGTCGTCACCGGGCCCGATGGCGCGTTCCGCTTTCGCACCATCGTGCCGGCGCTCTACCCCGGCCGCACGAGGCATTATCACGTCAAGGTTCAAGCGCCGAGCATCCGTCTATTAACCACCCAACTATACTTTCCCAATGAGCCGGCGAATGCTCGTGATGGTCTATTCCAGCGCGAATTATTGATGCGGATAGCGGACGCTGCTGATGGCCTCACCGGCCAGTTCAATTTCGTACTCAATGCCCCTTAAGACTTGGGCATCTGTTCGGCTATCGCTAAGAGCTACGACGGGATCGCCGACATGCTGCTTTCGTCGCCGGACATCGAGTTGGATCTCGGCCGCCGTAGCTCAACAGTTCCTCCACCTTCTCGACCGCCAAAGCGGCCAAACTACAAACGCACTAACATTTTTTGGTTGGGCCGCCCGGGTGTGCTTCGAGCGGCCCTCGGCCGGCCATGGCGGCCGCTTCGAAGCGGCCGAGCTATAACGCAGTAACCGGCCGATTGGTTTACTTGTCTAAAATATAAACCTACGCGTGAGTCGGGTAGCGGACAGACCGACGGTGCGACGAAGCGTAGAAAAATACTTTGACCGCTTCATGCCCAACCCCGAAGCGGCTTGTAGTAATGCGTATCGAGGGCTGCAATCCCAGGTCAGCCCTCTCTTTTTTGAACGAACTTTGAGGTTGCAGTAGGCGACCGCCATTTGCTCCCGAAAGCAGACATTTGTCAGCGAGATTATTCCTTCGTGGCGAAAGCAGATAACGGTTGCACCACCTTCGCGTTACGCTGGTGGCAAATCGCTGGGGCTTAGTTCCACCGGGCGTGGTCCACCTCTCAGCGGAAGAGGTTGGTCCTCGATCATCGCCTTGACCACTACGCTGCGAGCGGTCCCAACGTCGATAGCATGCTGTGCAATCAGGTCACGGCATTCCGCGACGATGAGATCAGCGTCCTGCATCATCTTCAGTTGTTTGAAGCGATCGGCGCGGTGCAACCCCATGCTTTCGCCGACGACCTCGAGAATATTGATGATTCGGAATGGCCAATCGCGCTCATGGGCGCACAATTCGCGATGATCGGAATGATACACAGCGACCAACGCATCAACGCCAGCGTCGCGTGCGGCCTGAAGCTCGTTGAGCTGTAGCTCGCGCTTGTAGGCAGGAAGAACGCCGACAGTGACACTCTGCAGGCCAACCGCGGGCTGCTTCAAATCGACCAGAACCACCCCGGGCACAGCCCGCAGGATATCTGCTGCCGCTTCCATAACCCCGGCCACGCCGGGATGCCGGTGCAGTGCGGCTCGCATTTCTACCCGTTGGTGCAGATGCGGTGTCAATAAGTCGAGCCGATCTCTCAGGAAGCGGATGAACGGAGTCATCTCGAACGGTCGGGAACCATGCAATTTCTCGAAAGTCGGCAATGTCGTCTCGGTAAACTGCACGTAACAGCTAGGACACCAAGAGACAACCTGACCGGACTTCGAGTGGGACAACTTCTCGATTGTGTTCGACCCCACACGACCGGACATTTCGACGTCACCCGCGCGCAGCTGCATGATGCCGCAGCAGTGAGTCGGCCCACCCATGACACGATAGCTGATGCCGAGTGCATCCATGATATCAAGCGCGAGCAATGCGATGTGCGGGGTCTTAAGTACATTGCAGCCGGTGTAGAATATGAAGTCGGGCGCCTCGTTCGGCGTGGACACCGAGGTGGCCTTTTGCCCAAGCCGCTCCAGCGCCTCACCGTCGAGCTGAAGGCGGGAAAGCACGGTCACATCCTGGCTCATGCCACGAAAATTATGCACGCCCTTGCGGCGTCGGTCCGACAATTCATTCTTGGCCTTCGCAATGGCGATACGCGCCATTGCAAGAAGGAACCGCGGATTGACGCCATAGTCACACGCCTTGATACATTCACCACTGAGCATGCACGACGATGCCCATTTAACGGAGGCTTCGGGACCATCGCCGGTACGCGCAATGTCGAGAATGCCACCTACGATGTCCTGCGGGTTCACATCGGCAATGCCGGCAGGCTGAACGCTTGGACACGCCTCAACACACTTGCCGCACTTAGTGCATGCGCCGAGCATGTATTCGACGCGACCGTTTAGCGCCGTCTCGAAAGAGGCATCAATCATCGGCCGCAGTCCTCCGGCCGTCATATTAATTATAAAAAAGGCTAATCGAAACCTCGCATGGTGTAAACGGCAAGCCGGTAACCAGTACGAAAAGTTCGTCGAGCCGTGCCGCGTTGCAACCCTTTACGTTTGATCTTCGCGACCAGTCTTTATGTCGGATTTCTCGCGTTGCATCAGCCGATCATCGGCGTGTCGCCCTCCGCCGTTTAACTCGCCTTGCCAATGACCTCGTATCACACGAATTTTGGGCTACTGCTCGGCTTTCTTGGCATGTGTCTGTTCGCGGGCACATTACCAGCGACGCGGCTTGCCCTATCGGGCTTTGACACGCTGTTCTTACCTTTTCTTCCACGCACCCGCCAATACGCGCCCCGCCGCTCGCGACTGCATCATGAAATTTTCCGGTCGTGCCGAACGAGCGGTGGCCGAGCAGATCCTTGCCGCCACGGATGTTTTTTCGGGTTGTGAATCGACCAGAACGCGTGGCAGAAGCGATGCAGGTTGAGCGCGAACCCTAACGCCTTGCGGAACCGCGAGGCCGGGCGTTCGCAGATGAGTACTAAGTGGCAATAAAGGCCAACATGACCTTGGTGGGGTGTCCTGGACCCGCCAAGCAGGGCAAAACGAGAGTTAAAGTGCAGGACTAGACTGGGTGAAACGCTACATCGGCCCACGTTAGCGGCCACCTCACAACGCACTTAGCATCTGACGGGGGACACCAATGAACATAATCAGCCGCCTGATGGAAACACCTATGGTGGCAGTCCTAATCCTATGTGCTGCCGTCGCCGGCTGGATCCTGTGGCGACATGCCCAGCGGCAGGGCTGGAAGGACCTTTCCTTCTTTGCTTTTTTGGTGGGGATCGCGCTGGGCTTCGCCATCGCCTTCGCGGCGTTCTACGAAGGCGACTCCGACGACGACGAGGACGACAGCAGTAGCCTAGGCGCAGTGCAACTCGCCTCATTGCAGGCTACAGCCGCAGCGGCGGCTAAGGCCAGCGGGCCGACTGCATCCGGGTTAAAGTAATCGCCACCGTTGGGCGGACTTTTTGAAATGTGCGGCCGCTTCACCCAAGCCTACGCCTAGCGCGAATTGGGCCTGAGACTGTTGTTCTAATGCACGAACTGCAAAAAGCAATCATCAGACCGATGAATTGTCGTACCGGTAGCACCCGCACCAATGGTTCAGCACACAAGCGTGTACAAACATAGAGCCGCTCAGCGCTTGAGTTCTTTCAAAATCCACATGACGCTTTCTTCTAAAATAGTTAAAGCCAAAGAGCGGTATCGACCCGACTGCACTAACCGGTACGTTGCTTCCAACGCCTCCGCCTGCTTGTAGATCGCCTCCCGAACTTCTTGTTCTCCTTCTGATAGCTCTCTGTCCACGGGTCCGAAAGCCGTTCTGCGGGCGTCGTCCTCTTCCGCCCCTTCGAACTTTGACAAGAGTTCCCGTCTGACCGCGTTCAGCTCCGAACCTAAATCCTCCTTGGCAGCCCGTTTTGTTAAGTCGATCAGATCACTGCTGTCGAACTGTTCGTCCTCCGGCGTGATCAGCGTGGTGGGTGTAGCCTCAATCGCGTCATTGTCAGCAACCTTTGATAGAGGCTCCTTCCTAAGCGCGTTCAATTCCGGGCCTAAAGCCTCCTTGGCTGTCCTCTTCAAGTCAATCACTTCTTCTCCCGCGTTTCGTGCATCATCTTCTGTGATCAGATTGGGGCTATCCGTAAATTCCGCAGCCTGTGCATTTTTCGGTACTTTGTGGTTTTCCGGCAAAAATTCGTCTTCCGTTAAGCCACTGCCGTAGCCAATATCTTCATGATCAAAAGCATCACTCTGCTTGGTCTGTGCGACGAAATTAGCCTGTTCATTCAAGCTAGGCTCAGGTTCACGAGGTTCGGTTCCGCTGGCCAATTCATTTTTTCGCACTATGGCCATCTCACTCATCTCGATCGCCCTAGTAAAATTCGGATTAAGCCGGATCGCCTCATCAAAATCTGCGATCGCGCGGTCGTACTCGCCTGTTTTTGTGTAGGCAACGCCGCGGTTATTGAACGCGTAGGCATCTTTCGGGTTGAGCCGGATCACCTCGTCGAAATCAGCGATCGCACGATCGTAGTTGCCCTTGTTACGATACGCATCGCCGCGATTGCGAAGGGCGTCCGCATCTCTCGGATTGAGACTGATCAGCGCGTCGTAGTCGGCGATCGCGCGGTCGTAGTCGCCTTTGGTATAGTAGGCGTTGGCGCGGTCGGCGAGCGTACCAGCATCTTTTGCATTGAGCCGGGTCGCCTCGTCAACATCGGCGATCGCGCCGGTTTGCTCGCCACCTCGTCCACTCTTTATTGCAATAACCGCCGCCCGCTTTTCAATCGCTGCCGCACTCTTCGGGTTAAGCCTGATCGCCTTGTCAAAGTCGGCGATGGCGCGGTCGTACTGACCTAGTTCCGCGTACGCGTTAGCGCGGTTGTAGAAGGCGTCGGCACTCGGGTTAAGTCGGATCGCCTCATCAAAATCTGCGATCGCGCGATCGAATTGACCTTTCATCGCGGATTTAGCGCCTCGCGCTATTTTTTGCTCTGCTGAATTCCCAAAGAAACCCATCTCAATTTCCTAATTGTCGCAATGAACGACGGCCCGCTGTCTGATACCCAGGTCTTCGCCCCCCGGGCAATTGGCTGTTCAGTATGACGTTCAATTGCTAAAGTTTATTTTTGTGCAATGTTTAAAACTGTACCCAATGATGAAGGTAACACTTTGACTAAATCTGAGGCTAATGCCGGCGATTGTTCGTATTGATCGTTCGCCCACCGATACTCAATTTTAACATAATGACCTTCCGAAAATCCGCTTTCGCTCAAGCCTTGGCGAAATAATTCTCGACGCTTCTCAAATTTCTGCGCTTTACACAGCCGAAGCGGACATTGCACCGCGGATCGTCGCTTAATTTTTTGTCTTGAGATTGCGTAAAATGAGGTCGGCAATTTCCAGATCGTCGCCTTCGGCTCGCTGGTCTAGGCCTTTCGTCACGCCAAGCTGATCGTTCAACTCGCGGTTCTGGCTCATCTTCCACTTACCTTCAATCCGCGTGATGACGAAGCGGAAGCCTACAATGCCGCGCAGCATTGCATCGACGTAAGATTGAGGTGCGTCCGAAAGCGCCCAAGGTCTGGCCTGGGTTTGCTCTTGCTGCGCGGTAAGCTCGCCAACATGCCGGCGCAGCCAATCTTTGTTCTCCATCGTTTCTGGGCGGCCATATGCATGCACGATTGCATAGTTCCAAGTCGGGACGACTTTGCCGTGTTCGGCTTTAGAGGGATACCAATTGGGAGTGATATAGCCCTCGGGGCCCTGGAAAATCATAAGCGCCTCGTTGCCGCTGGCGACCTCTTTCCAATGCGGATTGGCCCGCGCAAGATGACACTCAATAACGCCGCATGATCCTTCATCCTTGAGCACAGTCGGCAGATGGCTGGCGTAGAGCCCGGTCGAGCCATTCGAGACGAGTGACGCAAAAGGTCTGGCACGCATGAGCGAGTGCATCCGTGCGAGGTCTTCAATGCGAAATTCGTCAGGTCGGTACATGGCTATCCAAGAGTCGAATTGTGCAAAAGAAATTCCTTAAATACGGGAACATCCTGATTATCGACCGTGAATTTCCAAAGTGCAATTATGATCAATTCGATGCTTTTGGTTCATTCGCCCCGCCGCATGGTAATGTCGAAATGGAGACGTCATGCCGGTTTCCGCTTATTTTCAGTCTGCGCTGGTTCTTATCGGCGCCGCAGCGGCGCTATTTGCCTCGGCGGGCACCTTCGCCATCGCGGCCTTTTGGGTTTACTTGGCAATTTTGGCCACGGTCTTCGTTGCCTCGTTCGCCATGCTCGACCCCGGACTTCTACGCGAGCGCATGCGTCCTGGCGGTAAGCCGCCGCCGCTCGGACTGAAGCTGTTCACGGTAGTGCTACTGCTGCATTTGATCGTCGCCGGTTTTGACCGCGGTCGGCTGCACCTTAGCGACGGTATCCCGCCGTGGCTCCAGGCCACAGGTCTAGCGGTCGTTGCCGCGGCGTATGCTTTGGTCTTATGGGCGATGCGGGTCAACCGGTTCTTCTCATCAGTCGTTCGCATTCAGTTTGACCGCGGTCAGCGCGTTGTGACGACCGGGCCTTATTCCTTTATCCGCCACCCGGGTTATTCGGCCGGCATCTTGATCGTGCTGGCGAGCGGCATCGCGCTCGGCTCTTGGCTCGCGGCGGCGCTTCTGGTCGTCACCAGCTTGCCGTTTTTGTTCTACAGGGCGATTACCGAGGACCGTGTCCTGCTCGCCGAATTGCCCGGCTACCGCGAATACGCAGGGCGGGTACGCTGGCGGCTGATCCCTGGCGTTTGGTGAAGCAAAGCGGGGACCCAGCCAGCGCCGTTTAGGCTGATTATTGGTCTTGTTCGCATAAGACTATACTGGCGGCCGGCAGGCGCTCGACAAGGAAGCTCCGATGGTCCGCAGGTTCCGTGCCGCGGTCCCAGGTCAAGGCTTATACAACTCATTCGGTAGCGTTTTTGCCAGCGTGTACCCGCCACCGAAATTACAGCGGCGGTAAAAGACCGGCGTTTTGAAGCCGGCGCTTTTGCGTTTTCAACGCCTTCCGCCCACAATTACGCGGAAGAGCCGCCGACGATCTAGCGCGGTTGCAGACGGCGTTTTCGGCGTGAACGTAACCGCCTTAACGAGCAGTTCCCCAATCAACAAGCCATCATCGGTGGCCCGGGTTGCCGCGGTGGGTTCGTTTATCCCGAAAACGTTTTCGGTGACGAGATCGTCGTTCGCACGCTGGGCAAGGCGCGTCGCGCGCTTTGCAGACTGTGCCGCCCGCTTAGCCCGATCGATGATTTCTCGGTGGTCGATCATAACTGTAGTTTAACGTTCAATTACTTAGGTTATTTTCGTGTATTGTATAAAAATGTACGCATTACCCGCCGTCCACCGGTCGGACAATTGTCAAGTTTCAAAACGCCGGTGGGCTGGTCCACTTGAGTCGTGCAGCCCACAGTCTCGCTGCCAAGAAGGTGCAACAGTAAAACGGTTACACGCGCTCATGCGCCGCAACTGTGTCACCCCGATCCAAGCTTTAGATCTGCGACGCGCATGAGGGTGAGTTACCACCGCCATTGAATTCTCATCTGGGTTTTTGACAGATTAATCCGATAACCGCCGACATGCCGCTATGCGACGTGCCTTCGTGCATCTCCAACTCTTCTTCTGTAAAGATCATATCGTGGAAGCCGGCAAACGCCCTTTCCAGCATGGGCCTTGTGTAGAGTTGGTCGACTTGTTTCGGTCCCCCTGTCCCATAGGCAAGCTGCTTCGGGGTATAACCCTGAATGATAAGAAGGCCACCGGGCTTAAGCGCCTTGCGCATACCCGCCCACTTCAACGCTCGCTCAGCAGGCGTTGAGAACTGCGTAAAGATTTCGCATACCACGTCGTAAGCGGCCTCCGGATATGCCCAGTTGTGGACGTCGGCAAGTTCGAACATAACGTTCACGCCACGCTCCCGCGCGAGCGCACGCGCCTTGTCCTGCGCCGTCGGCGAGAAATCGATCGCGTGTACCTCGAGTCCCTGCTCTGCAAGCCAGACGCTGTTACGCCCCTCTCCGTCGGCAACGGCCAATACTCGGCCTGACGCCGGCAGCAGCGGCTTGCATTTGGCAAGAAAATAGTTCGGCTCCTTGCCAAAGATGTAATCCGGCGCACTGAACCGTGCTTCCCAACGCTTATATTCATCACTCAAATTTTGTCTCTCCCTCGCCCAGGAAACCCAACCAACATTTTCCGAGTCGCGGCGCTGTCAGCCGGGCCAAGGGGATCAAGGTTCTCCGACTAGTATAGAAACGTCGCTGTCGCTCGGCTGAGAGCGGTCCTCTGCTGGTCCCTCCTCTCGGCTAAGGTTAAGCGCGGAGTTGATCACCCCCACATGACAATAGGCTTGCGGAAAATTACCCAACATACGACCGGTCAATGGATCAAACTCTTCGGCGAGCAACCCCACATCGTTGCAGCGCAAAAGCAGGCGCTCGAACAGCTTCCGAGCCTCCTCATAGCGGCCTTGCAGTACATAATTGTCGACAAGCCAAAAGCTGCACGCCAGGAAAGCTCCTTCACCTGCGGGAAGGCCGTCGCCGGCGTGTTCGATTTCGTAGCGAAGAACGAATTCACCCTCGATCAAGAGTCGATCCTCGATCGCCCGAAGCGTTCCGCGGACCCGCGGGTCCTCGGGAGGAAGAAAGCCGACCATCGCGAGCAGCAGCAGGCTTGCGTCGAGCCGCTTGGAGCCGTAGGCCTGCACAAAGCTGTTAAGCTCGCGGTCGAAACCCTGCTCACAGACTTCGGCATGGATTTCGTCGGCGATCGCGCGCCACCGCTGCTGCGACTCGTTGAAAGTCTGAGCCTCCAGTTCGTTCGCCGCGCGATCGAACGCGACCCAGGCCATCACCTTCGAATGAACAAAGTGCTGCCGCCCTCCGCGTACCTCCCAAATGCCTTCGTCCGGCTGCCGCCACGCCGTCGCCAGATAGTCCAATACGACCGGACGCAACGCTCGGCCGCGTTCGGAGGGCTGCATGCCCGCCTTGAGCGTCTGAAACAGCGTGTCGGCAACCTCGCCGAAGACGTCGATCTGTAGTTGCTGGTATGCAGCGTTTCCAATCCGCACAGGCGAAGAATTCTCATAACCGGGCAGCCAAGGGACGATCGATTCCCGTAGCCATCGCTCTCCGCCCACTCCGTACACTATCTGGACCTGGCGCGGGCTGCCGGCGACCGCCCGAACCAACCAATCTCGCCATGCGCGCGCTTCCTCGTAGTATCCAAGATGCATCAAGGCCAAGAGCGTGAAAGTGGAGTCCCGCAGCCAGCAGTGCCGGTAATCCCAATTCCTCACGCTGCCCAGGCGCTCGGGAAGCGAGGTGGTGGCAGCGGCGACAATCCCTCCCGTTGGGGCGTAGGTCAAAGCCTTCAATGTGATCAGCGACCGTTTCACCGCGTCCGTCCAAGGCCCAACGTCGGGACACCGATCGCTCCATTCGCGCCAAAACGCCTCCGTGCGCTCCAGCACCTCGAAGGGATCGATCGCCGGCGGCGGACCTTGAAAGGAGGCTCCATAGGAGAGGACAAAGGGAATGGACTGGCCGGCTTCAACCGCGAACTCGCCGAGCGTTCTAAGATCTTCGCCGTAGAGTGCGACCGGGGTTCGCAGGAGAAGACGCTCTGGGCCGGCAATCGCGTTGATCGAGCCGTCATCGAGTCGGTTGACCCATGGCACGGTCGCCCCGTAGTTGAAGCGCACCACAAGCTCGGTCTGAAAAACCACTCGCCCCGATCGACCGACCACGATCCGCACCAGATGGGCGCCGTCGGCCGGCGGCATGAAATCGACGATCGCCGCACGGCCTGTCTCAGTCTCGAGTTCGGTTTCGAGGACCAGTGTGCCGGAACGATATCGCCGTCTCACGGCGAGCGGCGGGTCCTTCGGAGCAATGAGCCATCGGCCGTTGTCGGCTGACCCGAGCAGAGAGGCAAAGCACGCAGCCGAATCGAAACGGGGCCAGCACAACCAGTCGATCGAGCCGTCGCGGCCGACCAAAGCCGCTGTCTTGCAGTCGCCGATCAGGGCGTAGTCCTCGATTCTCAGCGCCATTGCATGTCTCTCATCTAACCGGGGCACGATGCCTTGGGTTCTCAGCGTGCGCCTTTTGTCGTTGAACGACTTCCGCCGGAATGCAGGGCCCTCGTAGTTCTTTGCGCGATAGATCAGATGAACGATATTGTACACCTTGCGGTCGACAGCGGGGCGAAGCAACTGCGCCTCTGGACTGTTCTTCAAGTCGTTAGGCAACTTATCGAGCAAGCCGGGCTTGAATGGGGGCACCCCGCTCATATTCCGGAATGCGTCCGGATCAGCTCGATCCGATTGCCGAAATTAATGGCTGGCATATCGACGATGATGCCAACAGGCAAATCAAGGCGATTCTGAAAAGCTGTATCAAGGAACCAGTCTCGCCCAGCTTCATGGCGCCGCCAGTGAAGAGGCCTGTCATACTGGATCTTTCGGCCGCTTGAACCAACGCTGAAGTCGACGTCGCGGCTGCACCCCAAGGTGAGAGCTGGTCTAAGCAGCATCGCTATGGATTTTTGGGCATCGACCTGGGTCGATGGGTTGAGGCCGTCTAGGCCGCTCGCATATATTGATTCTCAGTGATGAGTTGTTCGAGTTGCGTGCGAGCTCCATCAAGAGCTTGTTGGCGAGCTTCAGAGCCGAACCCGAGTTTTTCTGCGCGGATAAAAGTCACGTCCTTGATGCCCATGAAGCTCAAAAGCGTCTTGAGATGCGGCTCTTGCGAATCGAGTGCGCTGGTCGCGCCCTCGCTGTAATAGCCACCGCGGCTTTCGATGACGATCGCATGTTTACCTTCGAGCAACCCGACCGGACCGGCCTCGGTGTAGCGGAACGTGACGCCCGTTCGCAGCACGTAGTCAAACCAGGCCTTGAGCGTGGACGGGATGCCGAAGTTATACATCGGCGCACCAATTACGATGGTATCGGCCGTTTTCAGCTCCGCGATCAGCGTATCCGACAGCGCCAGCGCGGCAGCTTGCGCCTCGTTCGCGGGCGCGGCGCCGCGCAACGCGGTGGCTGAGTCGGTGTTCAGATGCGGAATTGGATTCGCGCCGAATCGCGCATGACCACTTTCAGGCCCGGATCGCGTGCGCGCAACCGAGCGAGCGTATACTGGACAAGTTGCTTGGAAATAGATGCGCTGCCGAGCGCGCTACTGTTGAGGACGAGAACTTCTGACATGATGGCTCCTTGTATTTCCGAGTCTCGAAAAAGGATCGGCGAACGTCTGCCGCTTAGTGCGCAGCCGCCGTGCCGATGGCACCGAAGCGTTGTGAAGGATTGCGCGCGATCAAGTTGTCGAGACTGAAGGCACCGGAACCCGCCGCGGCAATCTGCAGGAACACGAAGCAGAACAAGATCGCCGCGTCTCCCCCGTTCACCGCCGGGTAGAAGCTCGCGGGCGCATGGACCAGCCAGTACGCAATCGCCATCTGGCCGGACGCAATGAACGCCGCGGGGCGTGTGAACAAACCTATGATCAGAAGCGTGCCGGCGACGATCTCGATCACGCCGCCGATGCCGAACAAGGAGAATAGCGGCTGTGGGCCGGGCTGTGCGCCAAGCGGAAAGCCCGCAACCTTGATGAGCCCGTGCGCGAGAAACAGCGCACCTGACACGATGCGCAGCGCGGCTTGAGTCAGCGGAACTACGTTCGTTTCGATGGTCTTGAAAACCGACATGGCTTGTCTCCCTCAATGTTTGAATCTCAGAGCGGCTCACTGCGCCGTTTCGTGCGGAAACATGCCCCTTTTCCAAATGATTGATAATCAGCTTATTTTTCGCTACTCTATTTCCAATATGGAAATAATTAGATTGGCCTAACCCATGGATCGTATTGAGGAATTGCGTGTATTCGTGGCTGTCGCAGACTTGCGGGGATTCGCCCAAGCTGGCCGGCGGCTGAGCATCTCGCCTGCGCAAGTCTCGAAGCTGATCGCGCGCCTGGAGGACCGCCTCAACAGCCGTCTGTTCAACCGCACGACCCGTGACGTGTCTCTCACTGACGAGGGCCGCGCGCTACACGCCCGTGCGCGGGTGCTAGTCGAGGAGTACGATCAGCTCGAACGCTCCGCGCAGGAAACTGCGAAACCACGCGGTCTCCTGAAGGTCAGCGCGCCGATTTCCTTTGGAATGCAGCTCGGACCGACGCTCCTCGATTTTGCCAGCACCTATCCTGATGTTGCGTTGGACGTATCTTTCACAGATCGGTTGGTGAACCTCGTTGATGAAGGATTCGACGCTGCGGTCCGTATCAGTACGCTTAGGGATTCATCTTTGATCGCTCGCAAGCTAGCGAACGTTCAGGCCGCCACGATTGCCGCTCCGCAATATCTGGCCAAAAGAGGCACTCCCCAAAAACCGGACGACCTACGTGCACACGAAGCCATCCTCGACCTGAACATGGCCGATCCCCATATTTGGGTTTTCGGCACTGGCTCAAAGCGCTTGGATGTGCGCGTGAGCGGCCGACTTCGTTTTGGCAATCCTTATATCAGCCTTGCGGCGGCGCGCGCCGGCTTTGGCATCGCACGCGTTCCAGATTTTGTCGCACCGAACAATTTGAAAAATGGAGAGCTAGTTAGACTCCTTGAGAAATACGAGCCTGCGGCACCAGTGACCATGTACGTCGTCTATCCACACACTCGCCACTTGGCATCGAAGGTCCGCGTTTTTGTCGATTTTCTCGTTGAGCGGTATGTCAAATCGAACGCCGAGAATGCTTAGCGTGGTCAATCAGGCATGCGCGCGATGCCTACCGGGCTGTGATTGGTTGAAGCGGTCATTCCGCCGATTGCTGGCAAACGCGCGGCGTGCACCTGCAAGCCGGCACCGAATCAGGCCCAGCAACGATTGGAGAAACGGTCAGCTGCGTCCGGCGGGTGCGCCAGCATGTGGAACTTATTGGTGTTTAATTAGTTCTGACGGCGTCGTCTGTAGGGGACGGGTACATTAGAAGCCTGCCGCGCTCGACCCGATAGCACCGATTGTTCGAGCAAGTGGATCGGTTTGGGCCAAGAGGGCTGTTGGCCCTAGATCTTGGAAGGCTCGCTATGTCGCGCATTTCGATCCGCCGTATACTCAAAACCAACAATGTCCCCGACTGCAATCGTCCTGGCACTGCCAGCGTTGCTTGTCGGCGTCGACTTTGCCGCACCAGGACAAGTGCTTTCAGTCGATGTCTGCTTCTGGCAACATCACCCGCAAGCCAATCGGCCGGTTACGCACCACCGCACGCGAGGTAGTCATGTCGTCAGCCTTTCGCTTATCAATCATCTCGAATGTGGCAGCGATTGCGGTCGGCGCCGTTACCGCTACAGCATATCTGACTGTCTATTCAGCCGGCCCGCAATCGCTCGCAGACTATATCTCGGCGATCTGCGCGAAGGCGTTTGGCTCCGCGCCTGCCGCGGAGGCTCCGTACCTCGCCGAGAATGTCAGGGCGATGACAAAGATGACGATCGACATGGGTATCAGGCCGTCAGGGGATGTCGACGCTGACTTTGTGGCGATGATGGTGCCGCACCATCAGGGCGCCATTGAGATGGCGCAGGCTGAGTTGCGTTACGGACGCAATGAGCCACTCCGCCGCATGGCCCAGGAAATCATCGTCACCCAGCTGCAAGAGATCACGGCAATGCGGTTGTCGCTTGGCCAGCCCTTGCCGCCGTCCGTAACATCGCCCGATCAGATCCCGCCCGCGGGGATGAACGATTCGAAATCTGATAATGCAGCCCTGGTAAAGGAGCCGTGATATGCGACACAACGTAATACTGGCCATTCTGTTGGTTGCGACAGGTCTTGTCGGTGTCCGCTATGCCTTCGCCGGACAGGCTCCCGCGGCCGCGTCCGACCAGGATATTCCCATCAGCCATCAGGATCGCGTCTACTCCGCTGAACAGTACTCGAACACCGTCTCCGTCACCGATCCCGTCGACAACAAGTTACTTGGCACCATCCGCCTTGGCGATCCGCTGCCGGCCAATCTCAGTCCGCTCTATAAGGGCCAGTTGTTGGTGCACGGCATGGGGTTTTCGCCCGATCATCGCACTATTGCCGTTGTCGCCATCGGTTCCAATGCGGTGAACTTCATCGATACTGCGACCAATAGTGTGAAGCACATAACTTATGTCGGGCGTTCTCCGCACGAAGCATTCTATACGATGGATGGCCGTGAGGTTTGGGTGGTCGTCCGCGGCGAGAACTACGTCTCCGTGCTCGATGGCACGACCTACGAGGAGAAGACGCGGATAAGCGTCCCCAGCGGTCCCGGTATGACGATTTTCTCGCCGGACGGAAAATACGGCTATGTCTGCTCCTCGTTTACACCGGAGACCGAAGTTATAACCGTCGCCGATCACAAAATTGTCGGCAAGGTCCCGCAAGCTAGCCCGTTCTGTCCTAACATCGCCGCAACACCGGACAGCAAGCAAGTCTGGTTTACCTTGAAAGATACCGGCAAGACCCAAGTGTTCGATGCGCAACCGCCGTTTGCGCTGTTGAAAACCCTCGACACCGGGCCGATCACCAACCACGTCAATATCGTGCGCAATGCCAACGGCATGTTCGCCTATGTCACGATCGGCGGGCTCAATGAAATTAAAGTATTTCGCACTGACAATTTCGAGCAGGTCGCGACCATTCCGGTGGGCAAGTTACCGCACGGCATCTGGCCATCCGGGGACGGCACGCGGGTCTACGTCGGCCTCGAGAACGAGGACAAGCTAGCGGCGATCGATACGCTGAAGAACGAAGTGATCGCGACTAGTCCGATCGGTCAGGCTCCGCAGGCTCTGGTTTACGTGCCCGACGCCGTGCCTGCTGCGAGCGGCGCCCTCAACTCGGCAATGACCAGGATGATGGTCGTCCCCGAAGGTCTCGGAACCAACAACTTGCAGCCACTCGGCATAGCTGGCCAATCGGCGGAGCTGTGGCTTGCGCCGCCTGGCGCAAAGAAGGAGGCAAAAGCGCCCACTAGCGTTTCGCTCTCTGACCAGGGGTTGGTGCAAGTGCTGGAGGCCGCGGTCACTGGTCTCGAGCCAGGAAAGCCATATGTGCTTGCGCTTGCGAGTGAGCCTTCGGGCACCGGCGTTCTAGAGCCACTGCAAGGTTTCATGACCAACCCTGCGGGCGCAGCCATCGTTAATACAATCGGACCGATCCGCCAATTGGTGCGCGCGGAGGACAAGATCCCACAGCGCTACCTAGTGATCCTTCCTGGTACCCCCGATAACCACGGCGTTCCCGTTCAAGTGCAAAGGGAACAATAAGTCCTGACGCGTCCACGAAGAGGTCTCAGGGTAAAGGAGAAGCTGGTCAAGCTGGAAACCAGAGATGCATTCGGAAGAGCGGTGAAGCACCGAAAGCAAGAGAGGGTCGCGCGTTTAGTTGAGTTGATCGCGGGGAGAGATAAGCAAAGGAGGCAATTGAAATCCATCAATAGGAACGGGAGGCCGGTCTAGTTATAAACGGGCGCGGCTGCAGGCGCGGGCGACGAACAGTACCGCTGTTAACCTTTGCGCAGCAGCTCCGGCAGCTTTGCGATGTTCACCGCGATCCGCCGCGCTTCATCGCAATTAGCATGATCTAGATCAAAGACGCGAAGTTGGCGTCGTGCGGAGGATATCGTTGTTGAGGGCCGATGTCTGGCGCCTCGCAAAAGGGGAGGTCTGTCGTGAGTTCAGCAATCCTGATTTTCTTTGCCATTCTGGCCTTTGCGACGACGCCGGCGCACGCTCAAGGCACGTGGCTTGAGACGAGAATGATTAGGGCGATTTGCAGCAGCGAGGCGACCCCTGTTGCCAACACCGATCGCCTGGCGAGGCGGCTTAATCTCACCGATCCTCAAAAAGCGGCGCTGAAAGACTTGACTGACGCTTCTGCGTCTGCTGCCGCCTCTGCGCAGAAGTCGCTATGCGCTGACAAGCCAGATCTTTCTACGACGCCCGGCCGAATGGCGTTCGCCGAAAAGATGGCCGATACCAGACTTGCCGGCCTGAAGGCAGTCGAGCCCAAGCTTCAGGCGTTTTATGACAGCCTGGACGCGAACCAGAAGAAAGCGTTCGACACTGGCGGGCGGATCGGCGGCATATTCGACTGGTGGAGCAAGAGATAAAGTCATACGGACTACTACCATCGCCGCAGCGATCAGCAGGACGGGTAACAAGCGGATAAATCTCCGCCACGTTCCCATCCCCCGGTGATACCAAGCCGTCTTGAGAAGTGCGCTCGAAGCTTGACTGGCTGCGTCAAATAGAATGACCGCCTAGCAGACTAGTCCATTGGGGCGCATGAACGACAAATTCAGCTCAAGAAATCTTTGATAGCCAATTGACGGTGAGTTAGCGAGGCACAGGCTCGTCCCCCCTGAGCAGCCTTCCTCGCAATGTGCGGCCTGCTCTCAGTCCCCGAGTGGGCCGCATTCCTGCAAAGCGGACATCCAGCAGCGACGTCATGGCTGTCTGCTGATGCCCAAAGCGCGAGCACACAGGTCGAGGTGGCGCATGAGTTCTGACTTGGACGAGCGCATCGCGGCTGCTTTCGCGGATGGTGTGACGTCCGCCGACGTCATCTCACTGATCCTAGAAGCGGAGGGTGCCGCGCTTGCATCCGGTAAATCCGCTGAACATGCACGCGAGCGGGCGCTCGATCCGACGCTGACGGCGACCGCCGTGGTTCAGGCCCGCCGCGAGATAGAGGATTCAGCGTTTCGACGTGAACGGCTGCAAACGGGCAGTGTCGCGACTACGGGATAGATTAAAAGAAGTTAGGGGCCAGGAAGAAAACCAGCGGCGGCAGATCGCTTACGAAAGGGTCAAGACTGAACGCGACAAACTCGCCGCCGAGCTAAAGGCGAGCTGCCCGAGTATGGAAGGTCGGCTCGGAGAACTCATTGCTAAGATCGAGGCGAACGACCGAGAGATCGAATTTGTGAACGGTCACGCCCTGCCCTCGGGCGCAGAGCGCCTTCGAAGTGCAGAGCTTATCGCTCGCGGAATCGAGGCGTGGCGAGTCAATTCAACAGGCGTCGTAAGGATCACTAAGGAGTTATGCCTGCCTGCTTTCAAACACCACCCGCACCAGCCCTAC
>Ga0207784_1000081_pt1 | contig 17617 bp, 22 predicted proteins | sample LuqExpMetageno66_FD_187823 | JGI IMG/M metagenome (GOLD analysis project Ga0207784, IMG submission 187823) | Tropical forest soil microbial communities from Luquillo Experimental Forest, Puerto Rico - Sample 66 (SPAdes) | ecosystem: Environmental > Terrestrial > Soil > Tropical forest ... | reverse complement strand
GTCGCCGCGGTCGATAAAGGCGAACCGCCCGGTCTTCACCGCCACCGGAAGGGCGCGGCTGAAGGGATCGCCCGGCCCCCAGATCGCCGGCGGGCGCAATGCGATGGTGCGAAAGCCCAGCCTGTTGGCGGCCAGCACCAGCGTCTCGGCCCGCGCCTTGCTTGCCAGATAGGCGGAGAAATGCCCCGGAAAGGTGAGGAAGCGCTCATCGGCGTTGCGGATCGGCGTGCCGGCCTCGTCCATGATGATGCCGGCTGCGCTGATGTAGATGAAGCTTTGCGCGCCGGCGGCTTCGGATGCCTTCAGCAAGGCGGCGGTGCCATCGACATTGGTGCGGAAGAAGCGCGCGCGCGGCCCGGAAAACCGGAACAGCGCGGCCGCATGCACCACCGCGTCGATCGCGGGCAAGGAGGGCGGTGTGCCGCTGTCCAGATCGGCGGGGACAGGTGTGGCGCCCATGGCTTTCAGCCCGGGGTGGGATGAGGCGGAGCGCGTGAGCGCGAAAATCTGGTGGCCAGCTTCCACAAGCGCAGGGATCAGGCGGCCTCCCAGCAGGCCGGTGCCGCCGGTGACGAGAATTCTCATTGCGATAGGCCTTTCGCTTCGGAAGTGAGGATGGAGCGCATGGCCTCCTCGCGGATGCGTTCAAGGGTGTTGGCAACAGGCGGCGCCACGCAGCGAAGCCGGGCGGTGACGTGGAGCAGCGAGGCGGCATTGGCCGAGGCCCAGATGAGATCGGCGGCTTCTGCCACGCCGGGCGCAAGCCGGCCGGTGGCGGCGATGGCCCCCACGCGTTCGATCAGCAGCGCGAAGGCCTGTGCGGCGGCGGGAATGTCGGCGCCGCCGAGAACCCGGCTCATCATTGCGGCATAGAGCCGGGGCCGGGCGGCGGCGAAGCGCACATAATCGTTCCAGCCCTCGCGCAGCGCGATCACCGGGTCAGCGGATTGGACGGCGGTCTGCTTGCTGGCGAGGAACTGGGCGAAGGCCTCGGCGATCGCGGCGCTCAGCAGCCCGTCGGCGCTGCCATAGTGGTGATAGAGCGTGGGGGCGGTGACCTTGGCGATCGCGCAGATCCTGCGCGTCGAGAACTGCGCTTCGCCGTCCTCCTCCAGAACCTTCAGGGCCGCATTGAGCAGGGTTTCGCGTGTGTCCATGGCGGGAATATAGCAGTGCTATAGGATGTGTGTCTATAGCACTGCTATATCGCGGCCATGGCTTCGAACATCCGGGCGCTATCTCCGCATGATCAGGGCTGGGCCCGCCTGTCGCCTGCCATCATGGCGCTGAAATCGGGGGCATATGCCTGAACCTCACGCATCCTCGTCAGGGTGGGCGAGCAGCAGCACATGGTCGCGGACATCTGCTGGCCATGCCTCCATCGCTGTCGCCAGGGCGGCCGGATCATTGGCGAACAGCGCGCGGCTTGCCGCCTCGAAATGCGGATAATCGCCCGCCAGCGCCGACATGAAGCGATAGGCCCGTTCATGTGCCAGACGCTGTGCGGTGCGCCCCTCGTCGGCCTTGCGCGCCTGATCGACGAGGCGGCGCAGGGCTTGCGAGGCGCCGCCCGGCTGCCGGGCAAGCCAGTCCCACTGGCGGGGCAGCAGGGTCACTTCGCGGGCAACCACCCCCAGTTTGGGGCGGCCGCGCTTGCGCGCTTCGGGCGCCGGGCCCTGGTAGGCGGCGAGGCGGGCGATGATCTGGGCGGTCGTGCCGCGCAGATCGATGTCGATCTGCGCGCCCGTGGCATCCTCGAAGATCAGGATGGGGTTGGCTGCATCGGCGAGGCGCGCGTTCACGGCCAGCGCGACATCGGCCAGATCGCCAGTCGCGAGCCTTTGCGGGCCGAGGAAGGCGGTACACGGCGTGGCGAGGGGGAGGGCGTTTTCGGTCATTTTACCAAGATGAATTATTCGTCCTTGCGAGTCAATATACCCGGGTAATATATGGAGCGAGTCCATCGAAAGGAGCGCTGCATGGAGATCAACCGACAGGAGGCGCGGGCCGCCTACAAGGAACGCAAGGTTATGGCCGGCATCTCTGCCGTGTGCTGCACCGCTTCAGGCCAGAAATGGGTGGGCAAGGCGCCCGACCTGTCCACGATCCAGAACCGCCTGTGGTTCACCCTGCGCCATGGCGGCAATCCCCATCGCGCGTTGCAGACCGCCTGGTGCTTGCACGGTGCGCAGGCCTTCACCTTCGAGGTGGTGGAATGCGTCAGGGAGGAGGATCTCCAATTCGGCCGCGATCAGGCGCTGAAGCGTCGCCTGGACTATTGGGCTGGCTTATTGGGGGCGGCAAGGATTTGATCAGGGCCGCCTTCCAGGCGCCTACGCCCGGACCGGCTCACGATCCTGCGGCTTCTTCACGCAAGGCCTCCCAAACCGCGCGGATGGGCGCGGCATTTTTCATATCCGTGTGCACCGCCATCCAGATTTCCCGCGTGACAAGCGGCTCTTTGGCGCCAACCTGGACCAGATCGCTGCGCCCTGCGGCCAGAAAATCGGGCAATGCGGCAATGCCTCCCCCCGCGGCAGCCAGCGCCGCCTGAATGTCCACACTGTCGCTGTGCAGGGCCAGCGATTGATCGGCGGCGGCACTGGCGAGCGCTGCCTGCTGGAGAGAGCCCGCCATCACGCCCGCCGATCCGATGAAGGCCCATTCCGCTGCGGGGATGGTCGCGATGTATCGGGGGCTGGCATAGAGGTGGAAGGCCATCGTGCCGATCCGCATGGCGGTCAGATCTCCGGCATCGGGGCGATGGAGCCGTATCGCGATATCCGCCTCGCGCCGCTCCAATGAGGCTTGATGCGCCTCGCCAAGCAGGCGCAGGCAAAGCGCCGGGTGCCGCCGGCGCAGCGGCACCAGCCTGCGCGCCAGCACCCATGCGGCATAGGCGGGCGGCGCACTGATGGTCACTTCGCCGTCAATGTCTGATCGGGCGGCTTGGGCAAGGCGTTCAACCGCGCGGCTGGTTTCGGCCATGCGCTCGGCAAGCGCCGCGATTTTCTCGCCTTCGGCCGTCAGCACCAGGCGGCGCCCCCGCCGGTCCACCAGCTTCAGCTTCAGCCGCGCTTCCAGCGCCGCGATGCGCCGGGCCACGGTTGCATGTTCGATGCCCAGCGCGCGCGCCGCGCCAGACAGGCTGCCCGCCAGCGCGAAAGCGGAAAAATGGCGCAAGTCGTCCCATTCCATATAGGCGATTTACGCCCATTCGATGAGCATTGCATGGGAATTTATCATCAACGTGCCTCGCTCCATTCTCTCACCCGAAGGAGAAAAGACATGGATCTGGCGATCAGGGTGAAGCATCCGGGCGGGGCAGAGCAACTCGAGGCAGCGCAATGCCCGCCGCAAAGCCCCGGCAAGGGGGGAATACGCCTCCGGCACGAAGCCATCGGCGTCAACTTCCTCGACATCTATCATCGCAAGGGCCTTTATCCGCTGCCCGCCCCGGGTATCCCCGGCGTGGAGGGCGTGGGGCGGATCGAGGCACTGGGCGAAGGCGTTGAAGGGTTGGAGCCAGGCCAGCGGGTGGCCTATGCCGGGCTGGCGGGCGGCTATGCCACCACGCGCCTGTTGCCCGCGTGGCGCGCCATTCCCTTGCCCGAGGCGGCGGACAGCACGGTGGTCGCGGGTTCCCTGCTGCGCGGCCTGACGGCGCATATGTTGCTGACGCGCAGCTATCCGGTTGGGGCGGGAACAACGGTGCTGGTCCATGCCGCCGCCGGAGGGCTGGGCACCATCGTCACGCGCTGGGCCGCGCATCTTGGCGCTTGCGTGATCGGCACGGTCGGCTCGCCCGACAAGGCTGCCCTGGCGATGGACTGCGGCGCGCAGCACGTGCTGGTTGGGCGCGATGTGGATTATGCCGCGCAGATCGCCGCCCTGACCAAGGGGCGCGGCGTGGATTTCGCCATCGACGGCATCGGCGGCGCCACGCTGGCCCAAACGCTGGCCTGTGTCCGGCGCTTTGGCACGGTTGCCAGCATCGGCGAGGCCGGCGGCCCCATTCCGCCGCTTGCTGTCGAGGCGATTGGCCCGGTTCGCGCGCTCAATTTCGCGCGCCCCAGTGTCATCGCCTATACCACCGAGCGCGACACCTATCCCGCTGCGGTCAAGGCCGTGCTGGCGATAATGGATGAGGGCATTGCCGCGCCGCTGTGCGGATCATACCCTCTGGCCCATGCCGCGCAGGCGCACAGGGATTTGGAAAGCGGGGAAACCGCTGGCGCCATTGTTCTCGTCCCCTGAGGGTGGGGGGCAGGCTCCGCGAGGGAGGCTTGCCTTCGCCTAAGCGCGGTTAGCCGCCCAAGGGTGCGTCTACAACCCAAGGTCCGAAAGCCCCGGGTGGTCATCCGGCCTGCGCCCTTGTGGCCAATGGAACAGGCGATTCTCGGGCGCGATGGCCAGATCGTTGATGCTGGCAATGCGGCGGCGCATCAGCCCGGCCTCGTCGAACTCCCAGTTTTCATTGCCATAGGCGCGAAACCACTGGCCGCTTGCGTCATGCCACTCATAGGCGAAACGCACCGCGATGCGGTTGTCATGAAAGCACCAGACCTCCTTGATTAGGCGATATTCGTGTTCGCGCGCCCATTTGCGGGCGAGGAAGGCGATGATCTCGGCGTGGCCGCGGATGAAATCGGCGCGGTTTCGCCACTGGCTATCCGGCGTATAGGCCAGCGCGACCTTTTCAGGATCACGGCTGTTCCATGCGTCTTCGGCAAGGCGCGCCTTTTGTGCCGCGGTTGCGGGGGTGAAGGGGGGCAGGGGCGGGCGGCTCATTGAAAGATCTCCTGATGAGCGAGGCGGGTAGCGGCCTGACGGGCTTCGGCTTCGCGGATGGGCAGGATGGCGGCCATGCGCTGCCTATAGGCGGCAAGGATGCTGGCAGGCGCGGTGTCGGGCGCGCCGGCATTGAAAGGCGGTGCGGGGGCATATTCAAGGCCGAGTTGCAGCGTTTGCGCCAAGCTGTCGCCGCCCAGCTGGGCCAGCACCGCCAGCGCGAAATCAATTCCCGCCGTCACTCCGCCGCCGGTAATGACATGGCCGTCGCGCACGACACGCCCATCATCGGGCGTGGCGCCGAACAAGGGCAGCAGATGGCGCCACGCCCAATGGCAGGCCGCCCGCTTGCCTTGCAGCAGGCCTGCCGCGCCCAGGATCAAAGAGCCAGTGCAAACCGAGGTGACGTAACGCGCGCCCAGACCAAGGCGGCGGATGTCACTCACGAAGGCCTCATCCAGCGCAACCTGTGTTGCCGTCACGCCGCCCGGCACGCAGATCAGGTCGCAAGCCGCGATATCCGCCAGTTTCAGCGTTTCTGCAAACACCAGCCCTTCTGCCGCCACATCGCCGCCATCGCGGCTGGCCACCAGCGTTTCGCTGTTTGGCAGGCGTGAGAGGAACTGGTGCGGACCGGTGAAATCAAGCTGGGTCATGCCGGGGAACACGGCAAAGACAATGCGGAAAGGTTGATCGGTCAACGCAGCCTCCTGTTTAGAACGCCCTATTCATCGCGCGAAAGCCGGCTTGACGAAATGACAATGATCCCTCATTTCAGGCCATGATCCGCACTATTGGCCTGTATCTCTATCCGGATTTCCAGATCCTCGACGCCTGCGGGCCGATCACCAGTTTCGAGATTGCCGGGCGGATGGCGGGCGATGCCTATCGGCTGGTCCTGCTGTCGGCCAAGGGCGGGCCGATCCGCAGTTCTTCCGGCGTATCGCTCGAAACAATTGCCGTCGATGGCGCGCTGGCAATCGATACACTGATCGTGGTGGGCGGCAATGGCAGCCGCGAAGCAATGGGCGATGCGGCCAATATGGCGTTCCTGCGCCAAGCAGCGGGCGCGGTGCGGCGGTTGTGCAGCGTCTGTTCGGGGGCCTTCTTGCTGGCGGGCGCAGGTATGCTCGACGGGCGGCGCGTGACTACGCATTGGCGGCGGGCCAGGCAATTGGAGCAACTCTTTCCCAAGGTTCTCGTTGAGCCGGACCGCATCCATATCCGGGATGGCCACGTGTGGACGTCGGCCGGCATTACGGCCGGCATCGATCTGTCGCTGGCCCTGATCGCCGAGGATCTGGGCGAGGATCTGGCCCGTGGCGCGGCGCAGGAGATGGTGGTCTATTACCGGCGCCCGGGCGGCCAATCGCAATTTTCGGCGCTGGCAGAGCTTGGCGGCGATAGCGGGCAGTTTGCGCCCTTGCTCGACTGGATCCGCACCCATCTCGATCAGCGGCTGACCGTCGAAACGCTGGCAGCCCGGGCCGCGATGAGCCCGCGCAATTTCTCCCGTGCCTTCGTGCGCGAGATGGGGATGAGCCCTGCCAAGGCGGTCGAACGCCTGCGACTGGAGGTCGCCTGCGAGCGCGTGGAAAGCAGCGCCGACCCCATCGAGCAGATTGCGGCTGATCTGGGGTTTCACGATCCGGAACGCATGCGCCGCGCTTTCCTGCGCGCTTTTGGCCAGCCACCCCAGGCCATGCGCCGCCTCGCGCGCAAGAGCTGACTGCCGATCGTCTCCATGTGCCGTTCATGCATTGCAAAAGCGATCGAGCATGGCCCGCACCTGACGCGCGGGCCATGCCGCCTCTGTTCTAGCCGAACGAGAGCGCGAGCCCGGCGATGGTCGCTGCCAGCCCGGCCCAGCCGAGCGGCGCCAGCGGATGGCCAAGCCACAGCCAGTCCATCACCGCGGTCACTCCGGGCACGAGGTACAGCGTGCTGGTGACGTTGACGAGGTTACCGCTGGCGATCAGTCGGTAGAGCGCGAGGCTGGCCCCGACCGAGATCGGCAGCCCCAGCCACAGCGCCGAAAGCAGAAAGGCCGGCGCGTAGGACAAATGGAATGGCTCGAACGGGGCGATCGCCAGGATCACGGCAAGGCCGGTCGCGTATTGCAGCGGCAGCACTTCCCATGGCGCCTGTGTTTCGCGTTTTTGCCAGATTGTGCCGGCGGTTATCCCGGCAAGTGCGAGCAGGGCGAAGATGAGGCCGAGCGCGCCGAACTGCGCGCCCGCCAATCCGTCCCGGACCACCATCGCCACCCCGGCCAGCGCGCAGAGCAGTCCGGCGATCCGTCTCGGGCTGAAGCGCCGCTCGGTGATCGCGAGGGTCAGCAGCGGCTGGATGCCGAGCAGGGTTGCGAGCATGCCGGGGCGCAACCCGTGTTCCATCGCCAGCAGGTAGCAGCTCGAATAGACCCCAGCCATGGCGAGGCCGGTGACCATCACCCGCGGGATGCTCGCCCGCACCGGGAGCACGCGGCCACGACGCAGGCCGATCAGCAGGAGGACGCCAAGCGCGAGGCCGTAGCGCAGCAGCAGCAGCGCGAAGGGCGAACCATATTGGAGGCCGATTTCGGACACGATCGCGCCGCTGCTCCACAGCAGCACGAAGATACTCGTGAGGACAATCGTCCCCACCGGAAAACGAATGGGCATGAAGTTTCACCTGAAATGCAGATCATCCGGCGCAGAGCGCGCGGCCCCAGAGGTTGTCGGCGGGCGTCAGCCCGCGATGACAGCCGGAGGCGGTGCCACGGCCATGATGGCTGCGGCCCGAAGCATTTCTGGCGGCGGAGGCGAGGCAAGGCGCGGCAAACCCCTGATGGCGCAGGCCATCGATAAGAAGCCGGAAAGGGGCGCGCGCGTTTGCATCAGCATCGTTTATAGGGTGATTGAGCGGACAGTGCAAATGTGGAAGCTCGCCCTCAATCTGGTCATTCCAGAGGGAATTGGGTCTCACCAGCACTGGCCTTGGGTTCACCTGCCGCAATGACGGCGGGTGAACGGGGGGCGGCCCGCCTGTGTTGCGGATGGCTGTCGCCTTCGCCGTGAAGGAGCAGAATGAGCGAAGTCAGGACGGCACGACCGTATGGGCCGTGATCGAATAGCCGAAAGGATCACGGAACGCGAAGTAGCGGCCAAAAGGCCCATCCTTCGGCGAAAATTCGATCTGGATGCCTTGCTCTGCCAGATGAGCATGAAGTGCGTCCGCATCATCGCAACCGAACCAGAGCGCGATGCCCCAGCCCAATTTGTCGGTCGCTTCCAGATCCACCACGGGCTGGCGAACGGCAAACGGGACCGGCCTGGTATCGAACACAAAGGCTCCGGGCGGGCTGCGGGGCGCGAGCGTAAGCCCGACGACTTCGGTATAGAATGTCCGCGCCGCCTCGATGTTTTCAACCTGGATACCAATGAAATCGGGACCGATCAGATGGGGCATGTTGGGGTTTCCTTCCTTGACGGGATTTGATAATGTCAGTGCACTGATATTATATAAGGACCCTTATATGCCAAGGCGGGTGTGCGAATGAAAGATCCCTATGCGACGATCGGCTTTGCGCTGAAACAGGCCCAGCAGGCGCTCAGGACCCGCATGGATGCCGAACTGCGCAAGATCGCGCTGACCACACCGCAATATGCCGTGCTTGCCTGTCTCAAGGTCGAGCCGGGGGCCTCGAATGCTGCGCTGGCGCGCCAGGCCTTCGTTACGCCTCAAACCATGCAGGCGATCCTCGTCACACTCGAAAAGTCCGGCCTCATCCAGCGAACGCCTCATCCGGAACACGGGCGCGTGCAGAAGACCGAACTGACCCCTTCCGGCGCCCATGCCTTGAATGCCGCATCCGCGATTGTTGCCGATGTCGAGGCGCTGCTCGTTGATGCTGCGCTGCCTCTCGATCCCCAGCTTGTCGCCAAGACCCTGATGCGGCTGGCCAATGCCCTTCGGTAGCGGCGGCCGGCAGGCATGAAGTGGGAGAGGCTACAAGTCCCGCCCTGGGACAAAACCACTCTTGCTGTGCACGACAGTATCCGCCTTCAAAGACGACATTCAGCGTCCCTGACCGAAGCCCCCAAACCGGCCATAGGTTCATCCTGACATTGGAACGGTGAAACGCCGCATCGTGGGACATTTCTGCCGTACCATATGGTGCCAGCCGACGGCAGCTTCCGTCAGAACCAGACATTCGCCGCCCGATCGCACCCGTGACCGGATATGAGCAGGGCTGGCCGCTTGCTGACTGGCGGCTCATCTGCGGCTCTGTGTGAGAAGCGGACACCCGCATGTTGCGATAGCAGAACCGTGGCTCCGGCTTAATCTCGCGCGATCTAGGCGGGGTTAAATTCGTCCGGGCCACGAGACCTCACCCGATCATGCCCGTCTTCAGCGAGCTGCGACCCTTGTTGAAACCATTAACGGCGACTCCCTGCGAATTGCCATTTGCCAGCTGTCAAGTTTCTTGTTACCTATTACGAAACATATTTGGGGATCCGCGTGGAGATCACATTCTCCGATGCCAAGACCCGCGATTTGTGCTGCTGTCGAGAGAGGCTCGTTCAGATGTACGGTCCGGAGCTCGGCACTAAGATTTGCAGCCGTCTGTCCCTGCTTGCGGCGGCGACATCACTGGGCGACCTGCCATCGACACTACCGATCAACCTCGCCTCGGTCGACGGCACGGGTGTCTACTCGGTTGCTCTGGGAGGCAGCTATCGGCTGTTCTTCAAGACGTTGACCTCAGCGCCCAAGCGCGGCCGGGCGACCAGCGCGCACGCCGAGATCGAGATAATAGGCCTGGTGCCGAATCCCCCCGTTGAGGGACAAAGAGCATGACCGACGATACCCAGCGCTCAGCTTACGAGCCAGACCATGCGTCACCACCGGGTGACCTCATACAGGAGCATCTCGAGACGCTTGGTATATCCGCCCGCGAGCTTGCGCGACGCTGCGGTCGGTCCGGGAAGCTCATGGCAGAGATCACCGCAGGCAAGGCGCCGATCGAGCCGGAGACCGCGCTGCAGCTCGAGCGCGTCCTGAATATTCCGGCATCGGTTTGGATCAAAATGGAAGCGGCTTATCAGTTACATCAGGCCCAGAAGGCGGAGGCGGCGGTGCTGGCGGCCTCCTACCCATGGGCGAGTAAGTTCCCTCTTAAAGAACTCTGCGAACGAAAGTTCCTGACCAGACCCAGCGACAAGTCCGCGCAGGTCAAAGAGCTGCTGAAGTTCTTCGGGGTCGGCAACGTGAAGGCCTGCGAGGAGAGGCTCGGCGACCTTCTGGCGGTCGACTTCAGGACATCCACCTCGTTCAAGAATGACAACCTGTCGCTGGCTGCCTGGCTGCGGATCGGCGAATTACGCGCCGCCGGCATTGAGACTGCCGACTACGATCGTGAGAAGTTCGTTCACGCCCTCCGGGAGATCCGCGAGCTGTCGCTCATCTCGATCGAGCTAGCGATCCCGGCACTCGTGGAAAAGTGTGCCGCGGCGGGGGTCGCATTCGTGCTCGAGAAGGGGCTCCCCAAAATCCGCGCGAGCGGAATCTCACGGTGGCTCACTCCGCGCAAGGCCCTCATCCAGCAGAGCCTCCGCTACAAATCCGACGACCACTTCTGGTTCACGTTTTTCCATGAGGCAGCACACATCCTGCTGCACAGCCGCAAGGGGATCTTCATCGACATGACCAAGGGGCCGGGGAGCGCTGACCCGAAGCAGGAGGCTGAGGCGAACGTCTGGGCGGCCGATTTCCTCGTGCCGTCGGCGGCAATGCGCTCGTTTGTCCTGACCTTCGCCGGCGGAGAGGGCGAGGTGCGCAAGTTCGCCGCCAAGCAGAAGATCGCGCCCGGCATCATCGTTGGCCAACTGCAGCACAACGGCGTGATCGGCTTCGCCGCGCTCAACGGCCTCAAGGCTCGATACGGATGGTCCGACGAATGATCGTGCAACCTTTTAGGTGGCAAATTTATCCAGGAAAAGTGTGTAGTAATGGGTAACACACTATTGACCTACGACAGACCAAGCCTGTATTTCCGTACCCGACGGCAACGACTCCACGCCGTGCACGGAGACAGACCATGACGGACACGGACGAAGGGAACGAATCGGCAGGCGATCGCATCGCCGATGACGCGCGTGATATCCAGCGTACGGCGGAGGATCTCGCACGAGCGCGCGAAGAGGAGATTGCCATCGAAGGCCGACGGACCGCTCTGGCCGACGAGAAAGCTACGCTCGAGAAGCAGGTGGCGGAGCTCCAGGCTCGTCTCGGGGACGTGTCGCGCCGCGAGGACGAGCTCGCCGAGCAGGAGGCTACGCTACACTGCCGCGAGATCGCCGACGAGGCCCGGATTCGCACCGACCTCGACGACGCCGAACACGCCTCCGGCTCCGCATGCGGCGGCTCCATGCCCCCGCCGCGGGAGTATGAATTTTTCGTGGACGGCAAGCCATACACGACCGAACTCCCGAAGCTGACCGGTCGACAGATCAAAGCAAAGGTGCCGGATTGGGATCCAACACACGACCTTTCGCTCGAGGGCCTTGGAGGTGCTCCTGATCGGCTTATCGGAGACGATCAGGAGGTCGACTTCGCCGCAGCTGTGGCGCCCCTTCACTTCTCGTCCGTGCCACGCGCGACCTTCGGGTGAGAGCCATGACGCCGTTCGACATCCAGCTCGCTGAGCTTCACGCCAGGCACACTGGCGTGTCCGCGACAACACTGCCGAGCGGCACGCACTTGGTGATTGCACCCGACGTATCACTGCCCGATGGTTGGAACCGCAGGAGCACAACCGTGCGCTTCCTCGTGCAGTCCTCCTACCCTTATGCCAAGCCAGACTGCTTCTGGACTGACGCCGATCTTCGGCTCGCAACGGGAGCGATGCCGACGAACACAGGCCAGAACCCAATCCCAGAAATGCCGGGGCAACCCTGCCTATGGTTCTCCTGGCACCTCGAGCAGTGGAATCCCGCACGAGACACGCTCTCGACTTGGTTCTCGGTCGTTTGCCGCCGCTTCGGCCATCTCTCATGAGTGGCCTCCGCTTTCCGGACCCCCTGCTTACCAGCTTTCGCGAAGCTATGCTTGATGACGCGCCGCTCGAGGCCTGCGGCGTGGCCTTCGCGACGCACGACGAGCGGACAGGGCGGTTCATCGTGCGTGAGGCGACCGCAGTGCCGGACGCTGCATACGCTGAGAAAACAGCGGTTTCCGCGAGCCTGCTTCCCGATTACGTCATCGAGATCTCGAATCGCTGCCGCATGACAGGCGACAGCGCGGTTTTGGCCCACACCCATCCAGCCGCACGCGGACGTCCGGTTTTCTCCGAAGCAGATGACGCAGGGGAGGCGGACCTCCTCCGCTATCTCGGCCGTCGCGGCGGCGGCGGCCCGCACGCCGCGTTAGTTATCGGGCCGGAGGGGTGCAGCGCCCGGCAGCTCGGCACGGATCGGGAGTTGCCGGTCTGGCAGGTTGGCCGCGAGCTGTGCCAAGCCTCCACCGACGATTCGGAAGCAGATCCAGAAGGCCGCTTCGACCGCCAGGTTCGCGCGTTCGGCCGGCGTGGCCAGGCGATCCTACGTAACCTCCACATCGGGGTGGTTGGCGTCGGCGGCACGGGATCGATCGTGACGCAACAACTCGCCCATCTCGGCATCGGAGCGCTCACGCTGATCGATCCTGATCTGATCGAGATTAGCAACCTCAACCGCGTCGTCGGCTCGGTGATGGAAGATGTAGGCCGCTCCAAGATCGATGTCGCAGCGAGGATGGCGCTTGCTATCGATCCCTCCTGCGCCGTTCGCGCGCTGCAGGGAGACGTTGTGGATGCGGACGTGGGGGACGCTCTTGTTCCTCTCGATTTCGTCTTCTCCTGTACCGATTCACACGCGAGCAGACTTGTAGTTGCACACGTCGCCTACCAGCACTTGGTGCCCGCGATCGACATGGGCGTACTCATCGCGGCCGTCGGCGGACGCGTGACTCACGTCGCAGGCCGAACGCAAATGTTCGCACCCGGCCTCGCCTGCCCGTTATGCACCCGCCTTCTTGACTTCGACGCGATCAGGAGGGAGACCGCAACGCCCGAGCAGCGCGCGGCCGACCGCTACATACCCGGCGCCGGTGAACCGCAGCCAGCGGTGGTGTCTCTCAATTCGGTAGTGGCGTCGCTGGCCGTCACCATGTTTCTCGGAGCGGTCGCCGGCGTGCCGGCGACCGCTCGCTTCCAGAACTACGACGCGGCCCGCGGCACGGTCCGTGTTGCTGAAGCGGATCGCGAACCGCACTGCCCGCTCTGCTCGGACGCGGCGCTCGCGAGGGGCCGCCGCGCTGTCATGCCGGTCAGACCCGTTTCAAAGCAGGCAACTGAGTGAGGCCGCCGCGATCCGATGTGCTCTGGTTCGGAGCACCGGCAGACGATGAGGTCGCGAGAGAGACACGGCAGCGTGACCTGCGGTTAGTGCCAGGGGAGGACGCGGGAGAGTGCGCGGCATTCTTTGCGCGTGCGGCCGTGTTCGCGGCCGCGCCGGGCCGAGAGGACGAACTTGCAGAGGCAATCGCGGCGAACGGCCCACGGTTCCTCGATCTCGGACTAGATCTCCAAGGTACCGCCGAGGATGACGCGAGCCTCGAGCGCCTGCTCGATCATCTCCGCGACCGCGGATTCCCACTTGACGCAATTACAATGCGTTCGGCACCTGAGGCTTATCGCCTTGCGGAGGACGCCGCCCGCCATCAGCCGGGCGATGCGCCGAACGGCCTTGCGGTCGCGATGCCGATGCTGAGGAAGGGAGAGCCGCCCTCTCCCCAGGACATTCTACTGCTGAGCAGAGCTTTTGCGAATTGCTCAGAGCTATCGCTGCTCTCACTGGCGGGAGGCCTCTCAGATGCGCGGGTCTTCGCGGTGTATGCCAGTCTGCTCGGCTCCTACCCGGGCGTACGCTCGCAGCCCCTCTTTGCCAAGATCGACCGTATCGACAAGATCGTTCGCGAGTTTGAAAACTACCGGAACTTCGCAACACCCTACATTCCTTTTGGACTGCGGCCGAACGTCCGGGAGATCGTGAAGGGCAATGGACGTGCGGTCCTCGTCGGTGACTTCGTCGATAAGTCGGAGCCGTTGGGCGAACTGGTACGCCGGGAGGTCGCCGCAGGCGCAATCGACGCATTGTTCAACGAGACGCTGGCCGGCTGGACTGACCAAGCCTACGCACGAGATCCCGAAGTCGGTTCGGTTGCGCGAGCACTTGAGCGCTCCTTCGTTTGCCGACCAACCGACTTCAAGTCAGATTACGCGACTATGCTGGAGCGTTCGGCGCCTCCGATGAATGTCTGGTCCAGCCTGACCGCAGTGACGGGATCGTTTAGGACAGGCCCCGCTCATGGCGACCTGCACGCGGAAAATGTGCGGGTGCGATCGGGTCGGGCAATACTCATCGATCTGGCTTCCGTATGCCCAGCGGCGCCCATCACGACCGACGTCGCATCGCTGGAAATTGCCTTAGCGTTCGAGCCGCACCCCGAAACAAAGCCATCCGAGTTCGCCGATCCGGCCTGGCGTGCGGAGGTAGAGCGGCTCTACCGAACGGAGGCATTCGTACACGCGCCCGGGCCTTCTGTAACAGATGAAGGCCTCTCTTGGATGACTGGCGCCGTGCGCCAACTGCGTAGGATCGGGCTAGCTACGCAATCCGCCCCTGGCGAGTACCGCACGGTGGTTGCATCCCTGCTGCTGCGCCGCTGCCAATGGATGGGTCTTACAGCCTGTGATCGGTATCGGCGCGCCGTCGGTTACCTCATCGCGGCCTCGCTGGCGGAAGCGAAAGGAATCTAAACGTGGCACTGTCTTACGAAATCAGGTTGAAAGGAGAGGCCGAACGACGGGCGGACGCCGAGACCCTCCTCTCCGCCCCGGGCGACACTGCTATCATCCGCCGCGGCGTGGTGCGTTCGCTTCTGCTAAGATGTCCGGATGGATGTGGGCAGACGCTGCTCGTCAACCTGGACCCTCGAGCAGGGAAGGCCTGGCGACTCCGCATCGATCGGGGGGGGCTTACGCTCTATCCTTCGGTCTGGCGGGAAGGAGGATGCGGCAGCCACTTCGTGATCTGGCAGCACCGCATCCTTTGGTGCGATCGCTCGGACGCGACTGAGGGAGAAGAACCTGAATACGACGATCGCGTTGAGGACCGAGTTGCCAAAGGCCTTAGACGTGAACTCGCTCCAGCCGACGAAATCGGCGAGCGAGTGTATGAAAGCGGCTGGGAGGTCGCGCGCGCATGTAGGCGGCTCGTCGCGGCCGGTCGCGCCCGTTGCGGTGAAGACGAGCAGAAGGATTGGTTCGGCCTCCCCGAATCGGCCGGCCGCGAGAGGGTGCCGCCGCCGAAACCCGGAATCGTCCGTCGATGGTGGAGGCGCCGGTCGTCGCTGGGTTGAGCGCTCCATTTGGCGGCCCTCATCTCCAAAGCGGACGATCAGCAATCAGGAAACGCTGCCGAGTTCGGCAACGGCGACAACGGGCGCGCTGCCGGCGGGCTGATGGATCGCGGGCGAATGACCGATTCCGGCATGAGCAGACGTTCAAGCGTCGGTCGCTGAATGTCTCGGATTGGTCGCCTGATGTCGAAGCCAGAAAAGCCTATCGCTCAGGAGAAGCTCCAAGTGGGGCGAGGATCTCTGTGGATTGACCGCATGCCCTTACCTCACCACGGTTAGCCATTGTAATTCGGGGATATCCAATCCTCCCGCCCATGCCGGACGCGCAGAATGATGACCTCGTCCTCGTCTCCCACATCATATATCACGAGATGGGCCTTGTAGGGATGCACGCGAACAGGCGGCGAGATCTCCTGGCGCAGGCGCGCGGCATGGGGGTAGTCTGCGAGAAACGCGAAAATCGCGCTTAGCCCTTCGTGATAGGCGTCAGCCTGAGGCAGGCCGAACTGCTCGATGCCCTGAAGAAAGATGGCTGTCAGATCATCGACTGCGGCGCGTGTTAAGCGGAAGCGAGGCATGGTTAGGCTTGCAAGCCAGCCTGGCTGATCGCCCGCGCGCGGATGTCAGCCATCGTCTCGTCGCTCAGGCCGCTAGCGCGGGCCTCCTCAACAAGGCGCTGCATGGCGGCAACCTTGTCGGCGCGTTCCTGGTCACGGCGGATAAGATCGCGCACATAATCGCTGGCATTGCTATACCGGCCGGTGTCAGCTTGCGCCTCCACCCATTGCTTCATAGGGTCGGGCAGTGAAATGTTCATCGTGGCCATGGCAACCTCCAAGGCCACGAAAATAGCAAAGATTGGCAAAGTTTGTCAATTACTGCTCGACCATGACCTGCCCCCATGAGCGGGGGCCATTATGCAGCCAACGCCTCCGCGATCTCCCGAGCGTTGCTTGCCCCAAGCCTCACAACCTTTCCTCCGTGGGGCTGCAGCCGTTCTTCAGATGGCCAATTCTGGCCATCTGAGAATGATCATGGAGATGTCGTCCAGCATGGGCGCAATAGAGTTCTTCAGCCTTCGCAGGCGGTATGTTGTCGATGGGCTCGCGTAAGGCAGCGGTTTTTGAACCAGTCACCCATTCTAGCGTGGCGAATTCGACGACTTTGAAGGATCGCCATGGCCCGTATCAGTGGATCACCTCGGCTTTGTAGAGCCCGTTGATTGTCTCGACCAAAGCGTTGTCATAGCTGTCGCCTAGGCTTCATTACCGACTAATAGTGAGGCAAGGAGCGAACATATGGCTGCTGAAAACTCGGAAATCGCCAGGCTGACGGCGAACCTCAACGACGAACGAGACAGTGCGGCGCTTTACAATGCGTTGGCGAAGACAGAAGCCGACCCGGTGCGGGCCGATCTCTATCGCCAGTTGGCGCAAACCGAAACGGAGCACGGAAACTTGTGGCGTGACCGGTTAGCCGCGCTCGGCGTGGCCGAAACACCGCATCGCCTCTCGTTTCGCACGCGATTGCTGGTGTTTTTCGCGCGTTGGGCGGGGGGCGGCTTTGTCCTGCCCACGATCGCTGCTGTCGAAGTTGCCGATCAGAACAAATATGCCGGACAGGCCGACGCCGCCGATCTGATGGTGGCCGAACGCAGCCATGCCGCGATCGTGCAGGCGGTGCTCGGCACTGCGTCGAAAGAGGCAGGTGTCAGCGGAGCCGATATTGCGAAATCGGAAAAGTGGCATCGCGGCTCCTCGGGGAATGCCTTGCGCGCCGCGGTGCTGGGGGCCAATGACGGGCTGGTATCAAATTTCTGCCTCATCATGGGCGTTGCCGGTGCCGGGCTGTCAGGACGCACGATCCTGCTGACTGGCCTTGCCGGGCTGATCTCCGGAGCCTGTTCGATGGCGCTGGGGGAATGGCTGTCGGTAACCAATGCGCGTGAACTGGCAGCCAACCAGATGGCCCGCGAGGCACAGGAAGTCGAGGAAACCCCAGAAGCAGAGGCACGCGAACTGGCGTTGATCTATCAGGCCAAGGGCCTGCCGCGCGAAGCTGCCAAGGCTTTTGCCGGACAGATCATGCAAAACAAGGACAAGGCGCTCGACACGCTGGCGCGCGAAGAACTGGGCATTGATCCCGATGAACTGGGCGGCAATCCCTGGACAGCGGCGGGATCATCGTTCGGCCTGTTCGCGCTGGGGGCGATATTCCCGGTCGCGCCTTATCTGTTTACCCAAGGGCTGATTGCCGTTGCTCTCAGTATCGCAATGGCGGTTTTGGCGCTCACCGCGATTGGCGTCGTAACCTGTCTCTTCAACGGCCGCAGCCCCGCGTTTTCGGCAATGCGGCAGGTCATTGTTGGTGCAGTCGCGGCGGG
>Ga0207784_1000077_pt1 | contig 17967 bp, 18 predicted proteins | sample LuqExpMetageno66_FD_187823 | JGI IMG/M metagenome (GOLD analysis project Ga0207784, IMG submission 187823) | Tropical forest soil microbial communities from Luquillo Experimental Forest, Puerto Rico - Sample 66 (SPAdes) | ecosystem: Environmental > Terrestrial > Soil > Tropical forest ... | reverse complement strand
GATCTGATCCGATCTCTGGACAAACTTCTCAAAGATGCAAATTTTGAGGAGCTGTCGCACGACGACGTCGCAGACGCCCACCGCAAGCGCACAGTTCCGGTTGAAGTCAGGGCAGAGCACGACGATTTCCGCGAAGTGCGCTTTTACAAGCGTGGCCGCCATGTCGATCGGTTTGAGGTTACCGAATGGTTCGGCTTGCGGCGGCGCGAAGTTGAGATCGAGGTGTTCGATGACATCGTGCTTGTGGTGGCAATGAAGACCCGGGCCGAGATTGGCTCGCGGCGCGAATTGCGCATCTTGAAGCGCCGCAAGATCATCCCAGGGTCGGTGCTGCTGAAATATTTCCGCAATATCGCGTGCGGCGATCTCTACGCTCTCTTTCCAAATGCGCGCGTCGTCATGAGCAATTTCGACAAGGCCTTTCTCGGCGTACCGGCAATTGCCGGCGGCATTCCCATCCTACTCAAGCTCTACGCCACGGTTTCCGTCCTGCTCCTTGTGGCGGGAATTTATTTCGGCGGATCTGGGTCAGTTGCGGACGCCGACATGAAAACGGCACTCGCTGCCTTGATGGGGATCATGGCGCTCGGTGGCTTTGCCGTGCGCCAATGGCTGAAATATCGGCATAAAACGCTGAAGTATCACATGGAGCTTAACGAAAATATCTATTTCCGCAATGTCAACAATAATGCGGGCATTTTTGACTACTTGATCGCCACTGCCGAGGACCAGGAGAGCAAGGAAGCGGTGCTCGCATATCACTTCATCCGCAAGGCGGAGGTAGGGCCAACGGCGACCGAGGTTGCGGGCCGTGTCGAGACGTGGCTCGAAAAAAACTTTGTGGTCAATGTCGATTTCAAGATTGCCAATGCACTCGAGACGCTCAATCGCTTTGGCCTCGTTCGACGTGAGGGCGAGCGGCTCTTTGTCCCGCCGCTCGAGCCGGCAATCGTCCAATTGCACCAGGTTTGGAACAATTTTTTTAAACGTGAAACGTGAGTAGAGAGATGCTTGGGACGGCTGGCGCATTCCAAAATGAGCGCTTTTTAGTGATTGGCGTCGGATACTAACGCTTGCGGTCGGGCTCGACGTTTTCACCGTCGTTGGAGTCGGGCCGATACCGGCCATGCTTTTGGCGGGCGCTTGCGGCCATCCTTTCGGCTGGCTGCTTCAATGTGAGATTCGGGTGCGCAAAGTCACGGTCCCGTGCATGCGAGCAGGGCTTCCTTGATCTTTGCGACGGCGTAGTTGCCGAGCTTATCAAGTTCGAGATGTGGGAAATTTGGCATCTCGTTTGCCGTCACGACGCAATCGACGATTGCTGGTCCGTCGACTTTGAGTGCTCCGTTGATCTCGGCGTGCAGCTCACCCGGTTTCATCGCTCTAAATCCGTGACCGCCGCAAGCGGGCGCGAGCGCGCTGAAATCCGGATTGGGGAATTCGATTCCTTGCTTGTACGCGGGCAGGCCGACGGCCTCAGCTTCCAGCGGGATCAGTCCGAAAGACGAATTGTTATAGACGATGACCTTTACGGGCAGTTTGTGATGCACAGCAGTTAGGAATTCGCACATGAGCATGTTGAAGCCGCCATCACCGCAAAGCGCAATTACCTGGCGCGAGCGGTCGAGTGCCTGGATGCCGTTAGCCTGACCGAGCGCAGTTCCGACCGCGGCATTGTTGAAAGAGCCGATGATCCGTTGCGATCCGCTTTGACGTATCCAGTTGGCGGACCAAAGAGTATTGAGCCCAGTGTCGAAGACGAAGACTGCGTCGCGCCTGGCGAGGTCGCTGACCGCCCGTGCGACGGCCTGCGGATGAATGCGATCCATGCTGCGTGTCGGATCGGCCTGCCGGTCCAGCATCTCATCCCATTTGCGGCGCTCGTTGATCACCCGGTCCCGGAACTTGCCATCGCTCTTGGCGCTGACCCGTTCGAGGAGGAGCTTCAATGTCGGCCGCACCGAGCCGACGACACCAAGCGCTGTTGGGGCACGGCGTCCGAGCACGCGCGCCCTATCGTCGATTTGAATGACGCCGCCGTTGCGCGGAAGGAATTCCGAATACGGATAGTCGGTGCCCAGCATAACAAACAGGTCGCAGCGCATGACCGCGTGGTACACGGCTTTAGTGCCGATCATGCCGACGCCGCCCATCCAGCGCGGATCGTCGTACGGCATGATGTCCTTGCCCTTGACCGAATGAACGAGCGGTGCCTTAAGCCGGTCCGAGAGGGAGCGCAGTTCTTCGACGGCGCCGTGGCAGCCGGCGCCACACATGACGACAATGGTACCGGCTGCATCGATCCGGCGGGCGATTTCGGCGAGATCTTCCTCGCTCGGAACGATTTCAGGCCGCGGCCTCAAGGTCCCGACGCTCGATACGGCGCCCTCGGCCTTCGTCTCAAAGACATCTTGCGGTACCGTCAGGTGGGCGACGCCACGTCCCGCGTAGGCTGCCGCAATCGCCTGATGAATGACTGCCGGCGCTTGGGCGGCCGAGGAAATGGTTTCCGTGTAAAGCGCTACGTCGCGAAACAGCAGATCAGGCTCCGTAGTCTGGATGAAGTCGGTACCGTGCATTTTTCGCGGCATGTCGCCCGAGAGCGCCAGGACCGGCGCATGGTCACCGCTCGCTTCGTAAAGACCGGCGACAAGGTGCGTGCTACCGGGCCCGGTCGTGCCGCAGCAGACCGCAAGCTGGCCGGTAAGCTTCGCCTGGCCGGCGGCGGCAAGCGCTGCGCCTTCCTCATGGCGCACGCCGACCCATTCGATTTTGCTGCGGCGGACTGCATCGGCGAGCGGGTTGAGCGAGTCGCCGATCAGTCCGAAAATATGCTTGACACCGATCCGTTCGAGCGTGCCGACCAGCATGTCTGCGACCGTTTGTGTCATCAACGCCTCCTGTCTCCGCGAGTGCTTGTGTCCGACAGTCGCGCCGCTCCATAGCTATGCCGCTCATCGATCAACAGATGAGAACGATCTTGCCGACCGATCCGGGTTCAAGGATCTCCTTGTGTGCGCGCGCCGCTTCGGCGAGTGGCAATTCCTTGCCAACGATGGGGCGCAGAGTACCGTTTTCGAGGCCTGCAAAGAGCCCGGCGTGGATGTCCGCTTCTTCGGCAGGTGTAATGGCCCAGAGCGTAAACCCGCGAATTGAAGCGCGGCGGGCCATCAGCTGACGAGGATCGATGGTGACCTCGCCGCGACTGCCGATCACGATGACGCGGCCATTGTTAGCCAAAAGTTTCGTGTCATTGGAGAGATTCACGTTGGCGAGCATTTCCAGAATGATGTCCACGCCGCGGTTGCCCGTCGCTTGCAGAATTTCTTCCTGATATCCAGCTTTGCGGTGATCGAAAACTTGATGCGCCCCTTGCTGCTTGGCCAGTTCGAGGCCTTTCGGCGTCCCGGCGGTGCCAAGAACCTTAAGACCCATGGCGCGCCCGATTTGGAGGGCCGCGTTGCCCACACCGCCACTTGCGCCATGCACTAGTAAGGTCTCGGAAGCGTGCGCTTCCGCCGAGTGATACAGCGCATGATATGCGGTTCCATAGGGAACCCAGATTCCTGCGCCCTGCTTGAGATCAATTCTCGCGGGAAGCGGATGCACTTGCTCTTCGAGCGCGAGTGCGTATTCCGCATATGCACCGGTGAGGGTCCGCGCGACGTATACGCGATCGTCTCGCTTCACTTTTTTGACGCCCTCGCCAACCGCTTCAACCACTCCGGCGCCATCCGATCCGGGAGTGTAGGGGAGCGGAGGCTTCAAGGCATAGGTGCCTGCGCGCATGTAGGTGTCATAGGGATTGACCCCGGCCGCATGAATGCGCACCAGCACCTGTCCTGCCGAAGGTTTTGGTGTAGCCACCTCCTCAAGCTTGAGGACCTCAGGACCACCAAATTCATGAACCCGAATCGCTTTCATTTTTCAGTCTCCAGGTTCGCAGGCGCTGAACGTGGAACTATTCGATCACGTCGTCAACGCGGGCGGTAGCAAGGATGGCACCGCAGAACTAAGCGCTTTACCAAGTTGCGGCCGGCCGGATGCCAATGCGCCTCCGCCCTGCGCCCGCCCGCTGAGCGCCTCTTTTTGCGTTCCTAGCAGCGGCCCGTCGACCAGACAGTAAACACAGCTATCAGAGGTCAGGCCATCCTGTGATTCATGTGGAACGAAAGTGGTTCATGACTTCCTACACAAGACAATGAACGGCGCGAGCGCAGCGTCAGTCCGTTGAAATTTGCCCATCTTCAGCAATTCCGCTCCGTGGTCTAATTCATTCTTTCGTCACAAAGCTTCGAGGTCCGATCTTCGCCCATTTACATGCTCGCTTGCGCAGCCACATCCTTGTCGTAACATAAGGTGGTTAGAAGCAAATCCGACGTTCAACCTCATTGATGTGCCTACCTAAATGCTTTAGCAGGAGAGTACAAATGACCACTCAAAAAGCCAAAGTACTGCGGACAGCTCCGCTTGCAACACCCACCGACCTCAAGCCGAATGCCGTACGCGACCTTGCTGGCGCGCTCAATATCCTGCTAGCGGATATGTTTGGACTGTACATAAAAACGAAGAATTTCCATTGGCACGTGTCGGGTCCGCATTTCCGGGATTACCATCTGCTCTTGGATGAGCAGGGCGATCAGATTTTCGCCACGACCGACGCCATTGCCGAGCGGGTGCGAAAGATTGGCGGCACCACGCTGCGTTCGATCGGCCACATCGGTCGCCTACAACGCATCGAGGACAACGATGCGGATTTTGTAACGCCGATGGATATGCTCGCCGAACTGCGTGACGACAATAAGCAGCTGGTGGCGCGCATGCGTGAGACCCACGATCTATGCGACGAGCACAGCGACGTTGCTACCGCAAGCCTGCTTGAGGTTTGGATCGACGAGGCCGAGCGCCGCACTTGGTTCCTATATGAAGCGACTCGTGCGGGTCAGTGATCCACGAGCGTTGAAGCTCGAAATCTCAGATTGGAGCTCCGACAGAGGATGCCGCAGGTCCCGATGATGCGGCGTTGATGTGGAAAGCTGAATATCTTAGGTTCTGCGCGCCAGCCCCTAGCGGCTATGCAGCTCGACGATGACCCCATCTTTTGCGGTCGCTAATCGAGGGTAAAGCGGACCGCTATTGGAACGTCACGGTCGCGATGGCGCGGTTGACCTTGTCTTGCGGCCAAAAGGTGACGGGCCCGGGTGCTGCGCCCGGTGTGGCGATGTTGGTGCCTTGGCCGGGCTGGCTCAGGATCTGCTCGCCCGCCGCGTTCGACACGCTCACGGCACCTTCGATCAGGAACACGCCGAGCACCTGATCGTCGATCGGCCCGCCCCAGAATTCCGTCCCGCGGATGCCAAGGGTCGCGACAGCCGTCGTCACGCTGACGTCAGAGCGGGCCAGCTTCGACAGCTGGCCGGAGAGAAACCGGAAGGCGCCGACCACCCCGAACTTGATCGTTCCGGTGCCCGCGGCTGGATTGAAGACGTACCTATCGAACGTCAGCTGCGCCTTCTCGCCGAGCGTCAGCCGCGTGTTGTCGGTAAAAGTGATTTCCAGCCGCGCCGCTTCACCGGTTGACACGACCTCGTTGAGGAAGACGGACGCGCTGAGGCTGAGCGTTCGTGTGGCGCCGCCACGCGTTCCGCTCGCCTCTCCCTGTATACGACTCACCGCGCCGATCGTCTCCTGCGCCGCGGCCTGACCGCCAGCGAAGCCAGATAAGAGAAGCGTCATCGCAATGACGATCAGCCGATGCATTCCGCGCCTGCCCATGCGAATACCATCGGACAAATCTTACGCAATGCGAAGGCGCACCCGTCCTTGCGGCGGGTATGCCCCAGCATCGCCTTAAGCCTTGCGCGCTTGAGATCGAACAACGCAGCGAGAACTTTGGGGAGGCTCAACTAGCCGCGAATACCAAGTGTCCCAGAGGGCGTTTTGATCTGGTAGACCATCTCGTGCTTGCCGGTCACAAATCGAAACGCGCCACGTGTCGCCTCAATAACAACGCTGCCCGATGAGCGGGTGGGATCATAGACGAACTTATCCAGCCGGATTTCCGATATGGGCCCAATACTCATCGTCGTTTCGTCGAGGAATTGTAGATCCGCGACCGCAGCATCTCCGGTACGCACGACTTCGTTGTTATAAACGCTTGTGCCCTTCGAAATGCTTTGTGTCGTAGATCCAACAAGACCTTCAACTCTGTTCTTGGTGGCGGTGGCATTCCCAATCGTAGGATCCTGCGCAAAAGACGCAGTCGATTGCACCGCGACCAATGCCGCAAGTGCGCACGCGGAAGTCCACAGATGATTTGGCATGGTTCGCCTTTGGCAAGAAATGGATGTCAATTAAATATAATTCGATTTGCGTGATGGGGATGTGAGATGTCTCACAGATCGCTATTTTTGCAGGGTAAGCACTGCAAACGCGCATAGACCTGTTTAATCAGTAGGTCCCGGGTTCGAGTCCCGGCGCGCTCAGCAAATAAAATCAATGGCTTAATCCTACATTTTACCGTTTTATCCCGCAGTGGAAGACGATTGTGCACACGGATGTGCGCACATTTTGGGAAATGGTCATCCTAGGGCCGTCGCGCAGCATCGGCCCTAGTATCTACCGGAAGCTACCTGATTACAGGGAACTTGAACTGAAACGTTGAGTCAGCCCGTCAGGGTAACGAGAACTACGCGGTTGGCCAATGTCTCGCCGTTGGCAAGAAATGCCGGCATGGTCGCGGGCGTCGCTTCATGGCCTTACACAAGGTCTCGGCGGCGGAGTTTTAGCGGCATAAATTGCGAGCCTCATGCATGGTTATCCCGAGGTCACCTGCGGCACGATGATCGCTCGCCAGATATTCGATAAGCTCCTGGCGCTGCCTGCGGTGGGTGCGTGCGACGCGGAGCCGGTCGGCAACCCGGTTGAAGACAGTACGAAGCGAAAACGTCCTGCGTCCAGCGAATGTATCGCTCGTTTCAGCCTGCGAAGAGCAAAACATGAGAAACTCCCAAAATGACCTGGGGCAATCTTTCCTTGCTTGTCCTTTCGCCGCCACCCGATTACGGCTAGGCGACGCGCGGTTACGCGTATTGCGCCTCCCCGTTGCCGAACGACCAATTCTCTTTGGCGACTTCCACGACGTTGAGGAAAATATCTTGCGGCCGCAGCCGCGGATTCTTACCGAGCCGCTCGACGATGCGGTGGTAGAGCGCCTTCTTCTGCTCGACGGTCCGGGTATTGCTCACCGTTAGTTGAATGAGCACAAGATCGTCGCTACGCTCGATATTGAAGTATTTACGGTCATAGATGAAATCGCGTGGCTCGAGCTCGTCGACGGTGGCGAAGAAGTCGTTCTCTGGTACGTTAAAGGTCTCGCGCAGCGACGCGTAGATGTTCTCGGCGATCGCTCGGCGATAGTCGTCGGGCTTGCCTGTTCGCAGTGAAATGCGAATGAGAGGCATCATGATCCTCCTGTCGGAATGGAAGTTGGTACGGCTCTGCTGAAATATGGACCCTTGCCTCACATTAGAAAAATTGATAGTTTTAAAGCAATAGTTTTGTAGAACTAATCAATGCAGCTGGCCAATCTTGACATGGATGTGCTGCGGACGCTGGCCGTCGCCATGGATCTCGGCGGTTTCAGCAAGGCAGCGGAACGGCTGGGCCGCTCGCAGTCAGCCGTCAGCCTACAAATGCGCAGGCTCGAGGAGCGCGTCGGTCGCCCATTATTTCGCCGCGAGGGCAGGGGGCTTGCGCTAACCGATGCCGGCGACGTCGTGCTTAGCTATGCGCGGCAAATTCTGGAATTGAACGATCAGGCAGTGGCAGCGGCGCGCGGCATCGCCATCGGCGGCTCCGTGCGATTTGGCGTGCCGCAAGATTTTGGCGATAGCTGGCTACCGGGCGTGTTGGCGCGTTTCAGTCGCGCACATCCATCGGTGCTCATCGAGGTGCGCGTCGATCGTGCCAACAAACTTGTCGAGCGTATCGCCGAGAGCGGCCTTGATCTGGCACTGATGTGGGGCAACCCGCCCGTTGCCAACACGGTGGCAGTGCAGCGGCTGCCAATGGTGTGGATCGGCCTCAAGGGTTACACGGTGCCGAGGGGCGATACAGTTCCTCTGGCGCTGTTCGAATCGCCATGCGTTTTTCGGCAACCCGGTGTCGAAGCGTTGGAGCGAACGCATCGGCCATGGCGGCTTGCCTTTACTTCGCCGAGTCTGAGCGGATTATGGGCGGCTGCCGCCGCAGGCCTTGGAGTCACGGTGCGCACTCCGCTCGGTTTGCCGTCGCCGCTGGCAGTACTGGGCAAGTCCAGTGGTCTGCCGAAATTGCCGCAGATCGCGCTGTCGCTTTACACGGCGCAACCGGAGCCGCCGCAGGCCGTGGCGCGTTTACGCGAAATCCTGATCGAGGAGCTGCCGCTGCCAGGTTAGGTCCGCTTGACCCCAGATCACGGACTCACGCCAGGACATCGTTCGAGTCCGCTCTGTGCCGATACTGTTGCAAAAGGATTTTTAGCCTCTGACCGAAGAACATTTTGGAAATGCAGTACGTTTGCGCGGGGGCCATGCTGTCGCCGTTTGATGGCCCTCACATTACGCAAACATCCGTAGTTGAATCTGTCGGTACTGATTTTTGGCGTAGATTAGAAACTCCGGTCCAATGGGCCGGGGTTTCTTTTTTTGATCCTCATCAATGACAGCCTACAACCAAAGTATAATTAGTGATTTTGTGGGAGGTGATGAGCCATGGCCACGCAGATCAGCAATAAATCAAACATAGCCAATAACCTTTGGGTACAAATGGCTGCATTAGCCGTTGTGGGTGTGGTCTTAATCGTCCTTGCGGCGATTTACATTTGGTGATGCCCAAAGGCCGCCTCAGTTGGCGGCCTCTTTTATTTTTCCGTCTCTTCCGGAGGCTTCTCGTTAGTCGCGCTCGGATCGAGTGGCTCGCCGCCGAACAATCGTTGGAAAAGCGATAGATGACGAAATTCTAACCATCGCGGCCGACGGTACCGAGTCCGGGATGTCCCTATTCCCCCACTCCTCGCTTTCAGTTTTCCCGCCTTTCGCTTTGCTTCGTTCGGAAAGGTGATCGGGCGCTTCCTCATTGAGCGGTGGAGGATCAGAGTTGGGCCATATCGCGCCCGGTAACCCGCTCAACAAATTCACGGGTGAGTGCGCTCATCTTTCGGTTTTGCTGCCGCGCAGCTTGGGCGACTTTCAATGCAACTTGTTTCGTGACATCGCGTGCCCAACCCTCGTCGGCATTGAAAGCCACAACGCGCAGAATGCGCTCGTATTCACCCCTGAGGATGCCCTCGACAATGGATTGCTCGTCTGCCCTGAGTTCGTCGATTTCCCGCCAGGCGCAGCCGAGCTTACCGAAGTCCTCAAGCACAGCGTACACTGTCAAATCGTGAGTCGGAACTAGCGGCGCATCACTCATTAGAAACTCGATACCTCACCGTGGCAGCCAAGGACCTGCCGCCTCTTGCCGGGCGTTTCATGCACTACATAGGTGGTGTATTAACTATGAAGGTTCAACATGGAACAACAGGTCTATTGCGCAGCAAAATCGACGTAGGACGCAGCGTCGATAAGCTTACCTTGCGGCCGTCTTACCGAAATTCGATCCGATGTAGCGGGTTTCCTTCCTCGCCAACCGAGCAGACCCTCACTTGAGTCGATCTTGAATCTTGTCCAATCCGGCCCGAGCGCAACCATCGTCAAATTTACCTCCAGGGGCACCTCCGGCACCAATGGCACCGATCGTTTCTTCCCCGAGCTTAATTACCACGCCACCAGGGACAAAAAGTATGTGCGCGACCTTGGTTAACTGCGCAAGAGACTCGTCGGTTTTTAATCGCTCGGTAAAGGCGATCGTGTCGTTCTTAAACGATGCGCTGGTATATGCCTTGTCGTGCGCGCTATCGAGCGTGTGGGATCCAGCCCCGTCACCGCGTACAGCAGCGATCGTAATACCATCGGCATCAACCACTACCGCGGTTTCGCGATAGCCCTGCTTGGCGCAAGCGGCAACTGCTTCGGTTGCTGCTTCAACCGCGAGTGCCGCAGGAATACGATGCGTCTGCAGCGTGTCCGCAGAAGCCAAGGACACGCCAGCCGCGGTCGCCGCAAGCGATATAGCAAACATGTTTCCGAAATTCATCGCGCTACTCCTCAAAACTCAGTGCGTCAACATTCGTAAGAGTTCACGCAATTCATCTTGATGTTATATCGATACGACGCTCTATGACGAGTCCATGTATCGGCGTGCGTCGGTTGACAAGATTTTAAAAGGTACCAAGCCGGCTGATTTGCCGGTTGAGAGAGTGACCAAGTTCGAGTTGATCATCAATCTCAAGACCGCCAAAGCTCTCAATTTCAATGTGTCGCTGACTGCTCGCACGCGCCGACTTGTAGGCCCGCACCTTGCTGGTTGGGGCTGAGCAGCTTATTCGATACCCGCAGCAACAAATATCGTTTTCGCCGCTGGTGTCGCGAGGAAACGCACGAACGTCAAAGCGGCTTTGGATTGCGACACTGGCTGTGCAGCGTAGGCGGTGAGATTCTGAATTTCGGCTGGCAGCGGACCGACGAGTTGCAGCCCCTTGCCACGATAGAGCAGAATTTCAGTCACTGGACTGAATGCTAACTCCTTACCCGTGCCATTGACGACGCGCTCTAGCATTTCCGAACCCGCATAACGCATGGTCTTCGCCTTCGTTTGTTCAGCCAAGTCCAACCGCTGTAGCAATCCTTCAACAAACAGCCCGGTTGACGCCCTATTGTAGACAAGGGAGTCCGCGTCAAGTACCGCACGTTTGAACGCATCGATGGTCGAAATATCGGGCTTCGGTGCGCCGTCCCGAACTGCGACCCCGATACCAACGCGGCCAACCTCTACACGGGCCGTGTTGTCGAATTTGCCGGACTTCGCAATCTCGTCGAGGACCGAAGGAGGTGCTACCACCACATCGGGCGTTTCACCCGCGCCCACACGCCGACGAATCTCTGGAGCAGTGGCATAACTTATTTTGATCTCGTTACCGGTTTGCTTGCGGAAGGTGTCAGCCGCTACGGTCAGTCCAGGTTCTACTGCACCTCCGCTAAGCACTTGGACATCTGTCGCGAACGCCGGGCAGGCGAATGCAAGCGAAACGATCGGTACACATAAGCACTTCCACATATCTTTGCTTGCTGTCGTTAAGAGGTGGCATGTCCACAGTGGATGGTCAGGCTACGTCAATGCAGCAACCGCTGATATGTTCCCTTCGATGATAAGGCCGATATCAAATATCAAAGGACGCCAAGGAAGGGGCCCAACTTTCAGTACTTCGCGAAGGGTCTATAGCCCGGCGTATTGCGCTGTTGCAGGCTTGGGTTCGTGCTAATCCAGCGGGACAATTGTTCGCGGGCGTAATCATATCCAATGTCGACCAACTTATAGATTGCCTTCCAGTCGAGTAGATCGAACGCCTGGATCGGCGGTTTCAGATAGAGGTCGATTCCCTCCTGCAGTTCTCCAGCACTCCGGGAACTGTCAAGGGTGGTTGTCTGGATAAGCAGCTCACCCAATGTGGGCAAGTTGATGTGCTTGGCCTCCCCGGTCAGCCGAGACCGAAGGTATTGCAGAGTTGTCGGAAAGCTGTCCACGGGCACTGTGAATTCCTGAGCGACCGATGCGCCAACCGCGATCGTATTGCCTCCGATAAAGCGCTTCATGACTCCGACTGGCAAGCTGTCCAGGACGCCGCCGTCCACGTGAAGTTCGCCTTGTTTGATTACCGGAGGCAAAATCCCTGGCAACGTGGCGCTAGCCTTCACCGCACGCCACAATGTTCCTGAATGGTGCGCCTCCGTCCGGCCCTGGGATAGGTTCGTTGAGATGCAGAAGTACGGGAGCCAAAGATCGACGATATCGACGTCGCCCATATAATGTCTGAGCGTTCGCCCGAGCTTTTCACCGCGTAGTAAAGCAAAAAGGGGAACCGTAAAGTCATCGAGCGGCCGGTCGTCGATGAAGGCGCGTTTGCAGGATTGCAAGATGCGCTCGTCGTCCCAGCGAAGGGCTACAAGCGCCCCGATGATTGCTCCAATACTGGTGCCGCCAACTGCGTCGATCGGTATTCCCGCCTCGCGGATTGCTCGAATGACTCCAATATGCGCGAAGCCGCGAGCGCCGCCACCGCCCAGCACCAGGGTGATGGCGTGCCCGGACAACAATCGGGCTAAACGACCGATATCGTCATCGCCTTCCAAGGCGATGTTGGAATGACGGTCGATATGGCGCGCAGCGAGCCATGCGGCCGTTCCCGACGGTGTTGTCCGACGGCTCGAGCGCAGCAAGATAAGCTCTTTTTCAGCGAGAACCGCTGTGCCGGAGTCCCCGAACAGTGCCTCCTCGATCGGCGTGATTTCCGGAGAGCTGGTGTCATCCGCAAGGAGCAAGACGCGATCGGCTTGGCGGACGCACTTTCGCGTCCAGTCGGTGGCTTTCGCATCGGCTTGGTAGATGACGAAACGCCGCGTCTTCTCAGCTTGGTCGAGGATCGACTGAAGAAGGAAATCGTCTGTCTCCTTATTTTTTCGAGGGCGGTTCAGAAGCCGGCATGCCGTCTGCGAGTCAAGATAAAGCGTATTACCCGTGCGCATCAGCGCAAGTTCGAGTCGTCGCCCGAATTCGGCAAGCGGCACGCCTGGATGCAACGGAACGACGGCAATGTTAGCAACTCGGGGCACAAAACGCGTCGTCCCCGAGCTCAACTGGTTGAGAGCATAACGCGCGATATTAAGGCCGGCTTGCGGATGGTCACGCGTGATTTCCTCAAAGTCCTGCTTGCTGAGGCGGGCAACGGAGCTATCGCGAATCGCTATGACATCCGCAGCGCGGCGATTGCCGGTCAGCACCGACAGCTCACCGACCGAATCGCCGCCGGACAGATGAGTCACCGCGTGAGCATGGCCTGATTCGTCCCGAAGCCTCACTTCCAGGCGCCCGGTGAGAACGAAATGCATGCAATCGCCGACATCGCCTTTGCGATAGAGGAGGTTGCCGCTGGAAATTTCCTCGTGCCGCAGATGGGTGGCGATTTCGTCTAGCTCTGCCGGGGGAAGTTCACCAAAATAGCGCCGCAACCACGTGTTAGTGTGTGGTAAGTTTTCCCCGTTCATGGCAGTTTTGCCTTGTCGCTCAAGCGCTATCAACGCTCAGGCCGCGCATTTCTCCACGTTGTAAAAAATTAGATCAGAGCCCACGCTTCCGGCCGGCGTGGATGAAAACTCCTCGCCCGTCACCCTCCGGGTCGCCTCGGAAATAACGACCTGCCCGATGGAGGCTTCCTCAAGCAATCGAAACAATGTCTTGATGGCGTCGCCCCAGAGATCGTAGGACATCTTTTCCGTTTCCACGACGCCGCCAAACACTCGACCGGTGTGAACCGCGATACGGGCCTCTAGCACGAATTTGCCATGAGCCCGGCGTGACTCATTCAGGTCGGCGAGGAATTGGCAGATCTCTAAGGCGGCCTTGATCCCGGCTGCCGCGTCGCTGTCGCATCCTTTCGGCACGCCGGCAACCGCCAGATAGCGATCGCCCAAAGTCTTCAGCTTTTCGAATCCGTGTCGGCCGGTAATAGCGTCGAATGCCTTGAAGCAATGTAAGAGATGGGCGAGCACCTCCTTTGGTTCCTCAGAATCCAAGGTCCGAGAGAAGCGGCAAAAATCAACCGCTAACAGGCTCACCGGATCAAATACAGTGAAGTCCACCCGTTTCGCATCCCTCATCTCTGCGGCTATGCCGGTCGGGACGAGGTTCAGGAGCAATGCGTCAGAGCGCAGTTTCTCGATTTCCAAGACGGCTTTCTGCTCACGCAGTTCCGTGCGCGACCGGGCGAGCAGCGCGTTACTGCTATAGACAGAAAAGCCAAAGAACGTGAAATAGATAAACAGGAACACGGAACCGGCGACGTCGATTGCGACCGCGCTGTGGAGGCTGAGGTGGGCGCCCCCGAATAGCATCGACACCGCGATCCCGACAACTAGACCGATCGCGGAAAAGAACATCTGCCTAAAGCCGTTAACGGCGAGCGCATTCACGAGCGCGACAGTAATCAAGGCGAACGATGGTACCGGATTGAACCCAATGAAATACACGGCCAGACCCACCACGAATGAATCGATCAGAAAGACCCGGCGTTCAATCTTCCACCTGTCCTGCGGATACTTCCAAGTGACGTAGCGAATGACGTGGGGATAGACGAGAAAGAACCCAATCAACAGCGCCGCGTATGGCGTGAACCCATCGAACAGCCGCGAGTATAGGCTCACGATGAGAACAATGAAGTATGAGGCGACGATCCGTAGCGGATAGAAAAACGCAAAGCGTTTGAGACGAAGGATCATTTCGAGGGGATTTTTGCTCGGATCGGCATTGTGGACGAAATCATTCGCAACACGCAAGCCCTAAAGTGAAAGCGCGGCCGCGCACGGTCGAAACCCGTTGTCAAGTAGGAAGCACTTCCGGGTTCAAACACCGGTCGTGAGCCACCGAAGTTCAATTGCCTGCGTCTTTTATGCGTTCACGACCTCGAGCGAAGAAGATCGAAATTCCGTCTTATGGCGTGAACGTCGTCTCATTGATGCGTCCGTAAAACTTCATTCGAAGCCAACTGCCGGCGAACAAAACGGAAGTCGTAAAGGAACAGCCAAATTGTATCGACCGAAATTAGGTTTGCTCCGCCAAACCATGCGACGCTCATCACTGAATATAGCAACAGCCACCGGCTGGAATGTCGTGCGTTGTTCGTCTTTCGGCCGACAGGTTGTCACGCCTGTTCTGGAGCAATGGCGGACGTCTGGACAGTTTGCCGACGGTTGGCAGTAGTGTCAGCCCGGCTCCATGCCGCGTTTTTTGAATGCTGCACCTGCTTCAGGGGTGGTCAGAAATTTGACCAGCGCCTTGGCCGCCTCTGCTTCCTTAGCACCGACGATCAAGCCGCTGGAGAATACAGTCGTCTGTTGCACGTCCGCAGGCAGCGGACCGACGTAATCAACACCCGGAAAATTCCCAATCTCGCTGACTTGCTGGAAGCCGATCTCGACTTCGCGGTTGGCAATCATTGTCCCCACAAACACGCCGCTCGGCGTCTGCTTAAGCTTGTCCTTGACTTGGTCGGCCACGCCCAACTTCTCAAACAGGCTCATCATGTAGACGCCGCTTGGGCCTGTCGAATAACCGATCGATTTGGCTGCCAGCACGGTTTTCTTTAGCGCCTCGCTGGTGCTGATGTCTGGCCTGGGTGCACCCTTCGGGACGCCGACCCCAACACCGGACTTCGCTATATCGACACGGCTACCGGCCACGACCTTGCCAACCTTTATCTGCGCGTCGACTGATGGGCCTGCCATAATGATCATGTCATAGCTTTCGCCAGCCGCCAGCCGCTTCTGGGCATCAAGGGTGCCGGTGAAGATCGTCGTAACCTTGTGGCCGCTGGACTTTTCAAATTGTGGGATTAATTCGCGGTAGGCTTGTTCGGTGCCCTGAGTGGATAGAACTTTGATTTCAGCGGCATTGGTCAAGGCGGGGAGCATTAGCGTAGCCGTTGTGGCAATAATGGATGGACTCTTCATGGAAGGTCCCCTGCGCCTAAGCGATAATTCTCAGATAATTTGGCTGCTAAGTGCAAGGTTGTTGGACCGACTTGCCTGCGCGGGCAAGTGCACCTCCGAGTTATATGCGAGATGCAGTAAGGTGGCATAACCAGCGCCGAACTCCTAGGCCACGAAGCCGAGTACCAGACAAGTCAGGGCGGACTGGGAACTAATCTTTCTTTGAGACTTATTGGACTTCGCGTTGTGCGGCCCGGAAACGCTCGCCGGCGTCTTGGTGCGCTTTCAGCAGCGGCTTAAGCTCGTCCAATGTGCGCTGGTCCTTGGCTTGTATCTGCGCCCCGGACACCGCAAGCTTGGTACGGTGATTGTTGATGTAATCAGCGAGCTTGATCGAAGCATCGATTCCGGCATCGAGCGCCTTGGCGGATTTTTCCATCGCCAATGTTGGAGCGGTAACAAGCTTGTCGAAGGTCTTGTCGTAGACCGCCTTCAAATCGTCTGGCTGTTTGAAGGCGCTACGTTCCGAATTTATTTTTGCCAACCGCGTTTCAATGTCGTGCTCCATCTTGTCGACTGCATTTTTGGTTACCACGAGGTCCTGCGGCGCGGCAGCCATCTGTTCGATTGTGCGCGGGCTCGAGGTGGGACCGTAGCCAAGCTTCATGATCTGCGCGGTGAAATCATCCATTGGACCTTTCATGTCCTTATAGTAATCGAGGATGATCGCATATTGCTGCAGGTATGGTCCAAAGGCTTTTTCGTCATTCGGAGTGGGAACGAGGACGTGAACGCCGGCTCTGCCGTTAATGTCTTGGAGAAATCCGATGAAGGCCTTGCGCTGATCGGCCTCACTGTTACCGCAGGCCGCGATGGTGGCAGAGAACAAGACGATTGCGGCGCCGCGTACTGCACGAATTAGAATCGACATGAGGAAACGCCTCCCAATAACTCGTCATCATAATTGCCAACTCCCAACAACCCGTAAATCGGCAATTGATTAGGACCTTATGCGCCAAGCCGCGCCATAGACCGTTCTTCAGATTGTCGAACAAAGCCCAGATGGCTAGGCTAGGGACGGGGAGACGGACGCGTCTGGGTCTGGGTAAAGTGGATTAACTCAACCGGCTGGCAACGCTCGATTCACAGGGAGGACTTTATGGAAACAATTAAGGGCACAGTCATCGGAATGGTTGTGGCAGGCATGGCGGCGGGGCTAATCGCAGCACCGGCGTCTGCCGCATCGCTCAAGGTTGAAGTCGACTCCATCAAGAGCGGCGGAATGGTCCCCACCAAGTATGCGTTTTGCATGCCGGCTGCACAGGGACACGTCACCGCCGGCGGCGATATCAGTCCACCGATCTCGTGGTCGAAAGGACCAAGCGGCACCAAGTCCTATGCCATCATCTTGACCGATATCGATAACCCGGCGGAACAGCGCGAGAAGATGAACAAGGAAGGCATGACGGTTACATCGTCGGCTAAGCGGAGAACCCGTTTCCACTGGGTTCTGGTCGATATTCCGGCCAACGTCACGTCGCTGAAGGAAGGCGCCGAGTCGGAAGGCCGTGTGCCCCGCGGTAAACCGGCGGCGACGACCATCGGCGTGCGCGGACTCAACTCCTTCACAGAATTCATGGCGAACAACGAGCAGATGAAGGGGCAATACCACGGTTATGACGGGCCATGTCCGTCCTGGAACGATGAGTTGGTTCATCGATATATTTTTACGGTGTATGCGCTGAGTGTGCCGACCCTCAATCTGAGCGGTGATTTTGATGGCGAAGCGGTGATGGCAGCGATCAAAGACAAAGTGCTGGCGGAAGGCAAATTGGAGACAAAGTACACGATAAATCCTGCGACGGGCGCAGAGGTGCCAAAATAAGAAATCTACGGTCAGACGAGATTATAAACTCTTCAGAAGGGTCGCTACTAACAACTCAGCGAGGCGTCGGCCGCTGTGCACGCGCGCTATCGTCCAAGCCGCAGCTGCGCCCCCAAAGTGTGACGATGAATTTTCGCCGCCTCATGGGATTACTCCCGTGGTGGAGAACTGCCTTCTTTTATAGAGGTCCAATAAGGACATTCGCTGGCCGTTACTCGATGACCTCATCGGCGCGCTGCTGAAATTGCGAGGACACACTGAGCCCAAGTGCCTTGGCGGTTTTCAAGTTGATCACCAAATGGTATTTCGTGGGCAACTGCACAGGGAGATCTCCCGGCTTTGCCCCACGCAGAATCCGGTCGACGTAAACTGCGGCGTCCCGCCAAAGATCCCTTCCGTCGATGCCGTACGACACCAACCCGCCACTGGTGACAAAGAAGCGGTACGAGTAGACTGCCG
>Ga0207784_1000076_pt1 | contig 18079 bp, 15 predicted proteins | sample LuqExpMetageno66_FD_187823 | JGI IMG/M metagenome (GOLD analysis project Ga0207784, IMG submission 187823) | Tropical forest soil microbial communities from Luquillo Experimental Forest, Puerto Rico - Sample 66 (SPAdes) | ecosystem: Environmental > Terrestrial > Soil > Tropical forest ... | reverse complement strand
GGGGAGGGACTCGAACCCCCGACCTCCGGATTATGATTCCGCTGCTCTAACCAGCTGAGCTACCCCGCCATTCCGAAACAACCGCAACGGCCGCGATATAGGAAGCGCAGAGAAAGCCTGTCAAGCAAGCAGGTCAGCGATTCAGCAAATCGCTCATTTCGGCTGGCCATGGGGATTTTCCGCCCGGGCGGCCGGGCAAGCGGCATCACCGATCCGGATTCGGCGCTTTAATCGCGGGATCGACCTCATTCGGCGGACAGGTGAACCGTCCGATTGCACGAGCTTTCGCTTAGTTTCCTTTCGTCCGGTTTCCGGATGTCATCGTGCGTCGCATAGCTCTGCGGGCAGTCATTGAGACTGAGAAGCTAGCTTTTCGGTGGGGTCGGCACATCGGGCTTGGTCAGCGTCTGCGCGGCCGTGACCGCGGGTGTCAGGTGCATCGCTTCTATCGCTAACAACTGGAAAACGCGGATACGCCGCCATTGCGAGCTTCGGCCACACAGCGCCGCTCAAAACGATAACAACCAGTCTGGGGTTCCCTCACGCCGCGTTGCGGCGTTCACCATCGGCAAGGCGCTCGAACCGAATGAGCGAGAAATGGCCAAGCGGCGGCATCGGCCGGCGCTCGAGCACGCGCACACCTCCGTGCCGGGTTGCCCAGTCGGTCAAGCGCTTGAAAGGAAACTCCGGCCGCCATCCGAGATTGCGAGCCAGCGGCGCGAAGCATGCTTCGAATAGCTTTCGCGGGCCGTTTTCGGCGCCGATGTGGTTGACCAACACGATCTCACCGCCCGGTTTGATGACGCGCGCGAATTCGTCGAGCGCGCCTTCTGGATCGGGTACCGCAGTGATGACATATTGCGCTACGATCACGTCGAACGACTGGTCCGGCAGCGCCAGCTTCGCAGCGTCCATGACGGACAACGCTTCGACGTTCCTCAAACCTTCGGCCTCCACCCGCTCCTTCGCCTTGCGCAACATCGGTACGGAGATGTCGACACCAACGAGCTTGTTGGTGCGCGCGTAGACGGGAAGCGAGATCCCGGTGCCGACACCGACCTCCAGAATGCGTCCGCCGATCCGCTCCGCGGCAGCGATGGAGGCGCGCCGCCCGGGGTGGAACACGGCACCGAACACCAGATCATAGACCGGCGCCCAGAACGCATAAGCGCGCTCGACGCTTGATTTGTTGATGTCCGCCCCCATGCGCTTGTCAGCCGCGCACGGAAGCCGTTGCCAGGGATTGATGGGCCACGCGCGTCGCAGCCACCGCGCGCTTGATGAAGCCGCCGCCGAGCACGCGCGCCTGGCCCTCGCCCGCATCATAGAACACGCAAGCCTGGCCAGGCGAAATGCCGTCCTCGCCCTGCGCCAGCTCGACCTCATAGCCTCCGTTGGCCGCCTTGAGCCAGCCGGCTTGCGGATTCCGGGACGACCGCACCTTCACCCACACCTCGCACCGATCGTCGGCGAGTGCTTCTTCGATCGTGCCATCGCCGATCCAATTGACCTCGCGCAGCATGATGCGGTTCATGCGCAGCGCTTCACGCGGCCCCACCACCACGCGGCGGTGCCCGGCATCGAGCTGCAGGACGTAGAGCGGCCCGCCGGTGGCAAGCCCAAGGCCACGCCGCTGCCCGATGGTGAAATTGATGACGCCAGAATGCATGCCGAGCACACGGCCCTCGAGATCGACAATCTCGCCGACCTTGGCGGCGCCGGGCTTTAGGCGCTCGATCACGTCGACGTAACGTCCCGACGGGACAAAGCAGATGTCTTGGCTATCATGCTTGTCGGCAATCGCAAGCCCAAACTGGCGTGCGAGCTCGCGCGTCTCCGCCTTGCTGCGGTCGCCGAGCGGAAAGCGCAGCACTTCGAGTTGCTCGCGCGTGGTGCCGAACAGGAAATAGCTCTGATCGCGCTCTTGCTCGCGCGCCCGATAGAGCGCGCGGCCGCCGGTATGCAGGCGTCGCGACGCGACATAGTGGCCGGTCGCCAGCGCCTGGGCGCCCAGCTCGCGAGCGGTGCTGAGCAGATCATGAAACTTGATCGACATGTTGCAGTCGACGCAAGGTACCGGCGTCTCGCCGTGGATGTAGCTCTCGGCGAAGCGGTCGATCACCGCTTCCTTGAAGCGGCTCTCGTAGTCCAAGACGTAATGCGGGATACCGATGCGCTCGGCGACCGCGCGCGCGTCGTAGATGTCCTGGCCCGCGCAGCATGCGCCCTTGCGGTGGGTGGCGGCGCCATGGTCGTAAAGCTGCAACGTGACGCCGACCACATCATAGCCATCGGCCTTGAGCAGCGCTGCCGTCACCGAGGAATCGACGCCGCCAGACATGGCGACGACGACCCGGGTATCCTGCTGACGACCATCGAGATCGAGGCTGTTTGACATGCTGCTTCTTACTATAGGTAGCGATGCGGTGAGCGCAATTCGATGCTCGATCGGTAATAATGCCGGCACAATGCCGTCATCGCTTGCCGCGCGCAACATAAGCGTTTGAAATTAAAGCAAATTTGTGAGGACTGTGCGTCCGGCAATTGCAGCTCGAAGTGATGGAGAGTCCCCGTGCCGCAGGTTCGCCAACCCACGCCGGACTCGGCGGGGCATCGACATTTGTGTCTAGGGATAGCCATGACCTCGCTCGTACGCGTCACGCCGACCGTTCCGCAGCTTTTCGCCAGCTCCGTGGCCAGTGGAAAATAACGCCGAGACAGCCAGCAATTTATCGATGTTCCTTCAGCTCTTGATCACGCAGTTCAAGAACCACATCGGCTGAGTCCAACGGACACCACGCAGCTCACGTAGCAACAAGCCAGGTGGCACTAAATTCGCATGCAAACAGTGTTAACCGAACTTACCAGAGAGTGGATTTCCGGCGGTCATCCGTAACCAAAAGGTTATCGGAAACGGGGCAAACATTTCCTCATCTGCCTTGCTGGCTTAGGTAAATTTTAAGTCGCGGCTTGTAGCTTCCGATCAGTAAATGTCAGTCGAGTCCGTGAGTACACCAATGACCGAAACCCACCGCCCGAGGGTCAAATACGTGATCGGGCCTGATGGCAGTCCGCTCACGATTGCGGATCTGCCTCCGCCGTCGACCAAGCGTTGGGTCATCCGCCGCAAGGCCGAGGTGGTTGCCGCGGTCCGTGGCGGATTGTTGTCGCTGGAAGAAGCCTGCGCGCGCTACACCCTGACGGTCGAAGAATTTCTCTCCTGGCAATACTCCATAGACCAGCATGGTCTCGCTGGTCTGCGCACCACGCGCATTCAACAGTACCGTCAGTAGTTCCATCACTGCCACTTCGCAGCACAAGTCCGGGCTCCGTTGCGCCCGCCAACGAACATTTCTTCTTCTCGTCTCGCGGATCACATTTTCTCTTTGCCAGAATTTACCGCCCGCTAACCATAAACTGGGCAACCTTGCTGACCGGGCGTACACCACGAAGCCGACCTTCGGCCTGCAGGCGACCTGGATCGATGCGGGGTTTCAAGGAAGAGGCCTGAGTTCATCGCGGTGGTGCGCGATAAGCTCGAGGCCGCTGCGCGCGAAGGGGTGAGGCGCCATTGTTGGTCACCTCGGGCCGATCCGGAGCGCTTCCGCGCCCGGCGCCGGTGCCGTTGCAGTCGGAAATCCGCCCTGAAGACGGTGACAAAGGCTTAGTCCGAAATCACTCCGCCGCTTCGATCAGCATTTCGCCCTGGGCCGATTGGATCGGCGGTTCGCCCGCATCCGAGGTGCGCGCGCGGATGGCGTCGTCGTGGTATTTCCGGTTGAGCGCCCCTTCGTCGCCAGCGGTTGCGTGAAAGAGGTCGAGTGGATTTCGAACTCGTCGGTCTTAGGAGGCGAAATTCCGAGATGGGAATAGGTCCAGCGATCGGGCGCCGCCTTCGTCGCCTTGCAGCCCGGATAGACGCGCACCCCTTTCACCGCCATACCGCCCCAGTGCTTAGCCGCCCTACCCTTACGCCGACTGAATGGACCGGCTGATGGCTAAGTTGCTGTAAATACCCAGATAAGTCGAGTTTAGGATCGGCACCGCCGGACAGTCAGTTTTCCGCCATTCGGCCACCAAAACACGACTTTTCACGCCGATTCACCGAACCGTGATGCGGCCTGGAGAACCGTGGCAACCGCAATTACATTTGGTTTACTGAAAAAGTTGACTGAACCTCTCGCACGGCCAGGTCGAAGAATTGCCCAAGACCTGGGAGGTTATCATGAATTGGTCCATATATACCGCCGACCGCACGACCCACCTGAAGATTGTGGTGGTTGGCCTCGCTGCCGCCCTGCTGATTTCTGTGATCGGCATAGCCGCGGAGCGCCTCAATCTCGGTACCGATATCCTCACGGCGCAAAACCCGGCCGTGATCAAAGCCGGCGGCCCCGTCGTGTTCACCGATCGCGCCGGGCCGACCATCCGCTAACTGTTTCTGCGCGGCAGTCCACATTTGAAGCGCCGCCTTTGCGGCGCGTCTTTTAACCTAGTCGAATCGGGAGAAATCGCTGACAAGCCGGCGCATGCCACGTTGTTTTGCGCGCATGATCTTGCTCATGCTGGCTGCCGGCCTGGCGCCAGCCGCGGCGCCCGCCTTCGCCCAAAGCGCTGACTATCAAGCCAAGTTAGCGCAGTATCTGCAGGCGCGTCAGGCCTACGAGGAAGAAGCCGACGCCTACTGGAACGCGGTGATCGAAAAGCGGCGGCTGCGCAACGCCAAGCGCCGCGATCATCTGCCCCTCACGCTCGACGATTATGTGCTCACCCAGCCCCCGCTCTACAGTGGGCCGCCGCGACCAATCGACACCACCACGCCCGGTCCACAGCCGGAGGAGAAGCCTCGAATCCCGGTGATTGCCGATTTCCTGCAAGCGGCGGCCGAGCGTTATAACTTTGTGCCGCAACGCCCAGCGAGCGAGCTGGAGTTCAAGCGCGCCTATGCGAAGGCCGCAGCCGCTGCCGGCCTCACCCGCGAACAGATCATCGGCGTATATGCCTTCGAGACGGGCGGCAACGGCGGCTATGACTCGCAGGCCGGCGTGTCGACGACGCGCACGCGCGCGATCTCGCCTGCCATCGGCTACAACCAGCTGCTCAGCACCAATTCGGTGTCGATCCTCGCCGAGCACGGCGGATATATTCTTTCGGCCCTGCGCACGAAAGCGAAAACGGCCGCAGGTCCCGCTAAGACCGCGCTCGAGCGAAAGATCGATTCACTCAAGCGCATGATCGCGTTCGCACGCAGCGTACCTGATCGCTGGAACGAGCACGACCGGCTGGCCAAGACCACCGCCGCTGGCTTTGGCATCCACGCCGCCATTCTCGATATCGACATCGGACCTCTGCTGCAGGTGCAGAAGCTTCTCGATTCTGTGCGCTTCGCGCGTGCCAAGGGTTACACGGCGCCGCTCAGCGCCCCGGAACTCGAGTTGATGAACTTGACCGGCGACGGCAATGGCTTCGAAATGGTGACCATGCCGCAGGCGTTGCGCGAGCAGGTGCCGACCGCGAATTTCTTCCAGCAATCGGGCTACGAGCGCAATCCGGTCGCACGCCGCACCGCCACGGTCGCCGGGCTGATCGCCGACATGGAAGCCAGGATGGCGCGTGGCGCGCAGGCACCCGGCGCCAAGGATCTCGCAGGGGTATTCTAGAATGCGAGCGCGCCCCTTCTTTGCTTTGCACTTTATGTCCAACCGGCGCTAGCGCAGAATATTCACGGTCTCGCGGTCTGCACTGCATTCCTTTCACAGAAACTTGGGCAAGCCGACTTCCAACATTTGTCGGGGCTGGCGAGATCCCGCGAGCTTGGCGCGATAACAAGAGCTTTAGGCGTGAGCGCCGCCGGTGGAAAAACGCATGCCGACGATGCCTTCGAGTTCGGCCCCCTCGCGCGCGTTCTGCTCTCCCTTCTCGCGCGCATGATCGCGTTCGTCGAGCATCTCGACCTTCTTCAGCTCCTCAAAGGCCTCTCCCAGCATCGCCTTGGCGTCGTCGAGCTGAGCCTTGAGCTCGTTGGCCGAGCGGCGCAGGTTTTCGCGCCGGCCGATCGCGGCCTTCGCATAGGTCGGATAGGCGAAGTGCGTGGGATCGTGGATGCCGGCGCGTTCTTGCTCGACCTTGATTTCGCGATCGAGTTCGGCCGCGATGCGGTCGAATTCGGCAATCATAGACTCGATCTGTGCGACTTTTCGCCGCTTCTCGTCGACCTGGAATTTCCTCAAGCGGATGAGCGTTTCGCGTGACTTCATCGACTAAATACTCCCCGAAGCCCCGAATGGATACCGGTAACAGGGTCAAAGGACCCCGATCGGGCGTCCCGGACGGTTCGCGACCCAACTGTGGCGCAATAACGTTAGTTTTCGGTTTCTTCAGCCTGGAGGTTCGCCCAAGCTGTTGAAATTGCTCCGCCATATTGATTGATTCTTCCTTAAGCCGGGAAAGAGGAAGATCGCCAGCGGCCCATGGCGACGCGGGTGACGCGCCACCACCGAACGCGCGGGGCGCTCCAGCCCTATCATGACCTCCGAAGAGCCGGCGCTGTTCTGCCCAGACGTCGGCCGACATGTTGCGCACCAGCATCGACAGGAGCGCTGACTTGTGCCGTGACGCGGGCGCAAGGTGCAGGCGCTAACCCCCGCAGACAGTTAAGAACGTATTGAACAAGCAGCCTAGATTAAGCGTCTTCCCCCCGGCGCTGGGCACGCGCTGGCAGTAGCGAAGCGCGGTATGGACTGGCCCCGATAGTATCGGTGTCGGTGTCGATCGCCAGCCGCACACCGACCGAGTTGGCGTGGATCGGCCCTGCCAACTCAGGGTCCGCGTACGTAGACCACGCGACCGTAGACCTCCGCTCAGTCGGCGATCGTTTGGCGAGCGCCTTCATGCGGGCTATCTCGCCGGAACAGCCAGTAACGCGACAGTAGGCTTACCGCCTGACTCTGCCTTTAACGGAGTGTTTACCCGCGTCGTTAATCATTGGGTCATCGTCCATGGGACTGACGGCTGCGTTTCGCCCAGCCAGGACGGAAGGGGCGAGTCGTTGGGGTGGGTTAGGTCCGGTTCTTAAACCGGGACATGAAACGGTACGTGGCCAAAAAACAACTCTCCAGCAATATCTTACGCCGATTTGAAGATTTCTGCATACGGCGCGCTTGCAAGAGAGAATCAGGTTTTGTTAACCATGCCGGGATAGTGTCGAATCGGTTTGTCCCAAAGCGTTTTTCACACTCGCCGCCTTGGCGAGGCTGATCTAAAGGCCCGGTTGCGGCGAGAAGGGGACTTAAATGCGCGTTCTACTCATTGAAGACGACAGCGCGACCGCACAATCTATCGAGCTGATGCTAAAATCCGAGAGCTTCAACGTCTACACCACCGATCTTGGTGAGGAAGGCGTCGACCTCGGCAAGCTCTACGATTACGACATCATCCTGCTCGACCTGAACCTGCCCGATATGTCGGGCTTCGAGGTTCTACGCTCGTTGCGAGTATCAAAGGTTAAGACGCCGATTCTGATTTTAACCGGCCTCGCCGGGATCGAAGACAAGGTTAAGGGCCTCGGCTTCGGCGCCGACGATTACATGACTAAGCCGTTCCACAAGGACGAGCTGATCGCGCGCATCCACGCCATCGTGCGCCGCTCCAAGGGCCACGCTCAATCGGTCATCAACACGGGCGATCTCCTCGTCAACCTCGACACCAAGACGGTGGAGGTCGGCGGCCAGCGCGTGCACCTGACCGGCAAGGAATACCAGATGCTCGAGCTGCTCTCCCTGCGCAAGGGGACGACGCTCACCAAGGAGATGTTCCTCAACCATCTCTACGGCGGCATGGACGAGCCGGAGCTCAAGATTATCGACGTGTTCATCTGCAAGCTGCGCAAGAAGCTTGCCAATGCCTCCTCCGGCAAGAACTACATCGAGACCGTGTGGGGTCGTGGCTACGTGCTCCGCGAGCCGAGCGAGCACGAGGAGCGCATCCCGGCGTAACGCGGTCCACCCGCTCCTGCTAGTTCAAGTGGGAAACCAGTTCCCGGAAGGGCGTAAAATCTGCGCTCTTTTTGCTTTCGCGTGGCAGGAGCTTCCGTTTCCACGCGTAGCATCTGCGTCATCTTGAAGGGCTTCTATCCCCCCATCATTCGCTTGATGATACCGAAAGGATGGTCGGCAGCGCATCGTCGTCTAGTCGTGAGTTCGAGATTGGCTCTCGCATTCATCCGAGTGAGTGCCTCCTCGTCGAGGTGGCGCTTGGGGAAACGGCGCTCGGCTTTGGTGCATTGCGGCTTGAAGCAGCCAGAGCAATCGAATGACATACAGACCATGTTGCGCTTGAGGCTGTGCAGTTGCGACAACGGTAGCTGTCCGTATTCAACTGCGCCGTCGTAGCAGCCACATCACTCGATTTTGCGACAGCATGCACGCTCCAGGCACCGCGAGGAGCTCACTTGATTGAATTGCGCCAAATGTAGAGCTTCGGAAGATCCCGCAGATCACAAGGAGGCCGTCCGGTTGCAGCTGTTACATATCGGCCAAATCTAACCTCACTGATCTTCATCCCGTCTACAAATGCGTCGATCACCCGAACCGGGGCATCCGCGCCGCGTAGTCCTCGATCGCCGCAGGCAGCAACGCCGCCTCCCACGCTCCGTGCCCTGAACACAGCTCAGGACAAAGGCCGGCCGCACCGTCGTCGATGCTGCCCTCTCATCTGACTCGCTCAGTTCTCACACAGCCCGGCGACAGCGGGTTTTTAGCACAGGTGGTGGTATAAGAGCATAAGCTCGCCGCGCTGCTTAAGGCGGAGTGTCAGGGAGATACAATGAAGAAGCGATGCATCGCGTTGGCGTTTCTGCTGCTCGCCGGATTGACTGGGGCACAGGCCCAGGACTACCCGACGCGACCGGTAACGGTGATCGTGCCGTTTGCGCCCGGCGGGCCGGCCGACGTCACCGGGCGGATCGTGGCGGATATCTTCTCGCGCAATCTCGGGCAGCAGTTCGTAGTGGAGAATGTCGGCGGGGCCGGCGGCACCCTCGGTTCGTTGCGCGCCGCGCACGCCACGCCGGACGGCTACACGCTCATCTCCGGCCACATGGGCACGCACGCGGCAGCGCCCGCCTTCTATCCCAACCTCGGCTACGATCCGGAGAAGGATTTCGAGCCGATCGGATTGATCGCCGAGCAGCCCGAACTGCTGGCGGTGCGCGCGGATTTTCCCGCCAATAACCTCAAGGAATTCCTCGCCTACGCCAAGGCTAACGAGAGCAAGCTCAATATGGGCCACGCTGGCGTCGGCTCTGTCTCCTACATCGGCTGCCTTCTGCTCAACTCGACCATCGGCATCAAGCCGACCATGGTGCCGTTCACTGGCACCGCGCCCATCATGAACGCGATCCTCGCGGGTCAGGTCGACTACGACTGCGACCCGATCCTCGGGCCATTGCCGCACGTGCGTGCGGGCACCATCAAGGCGCTGGCGATCGCCGCTAAGATACGCAGCCCGCTCTTGCCCGAGGTGCCGACTTCATACGAGCAGGGCCTGCCCGAATTCGACTGCGCGCCCTTCTACGCGGTATTCGCGCCGAAAGGCACGCCGAAGCCGATCATCGACAAGCTTGCGCGCGCGCTGAGCGACGGTCTCGATGAGCCGGCTGTGCAGAAACGGCTTACCGATCTCGGCGCCGAGATCGCTGAACCGAGCCGGCGCGGACCAAAGCCGCTGACCGATCTGGTGAAGAGCGAAGTCGCGCGTCTGACGCCTATCCTGAAGGCCGCGGCCACCAAATAGGTTCGCCTCGCCGACTCGCGCAGAGAGATTTGCGCTTTGCCGTTTTAACGTATTTCTGCGATGTGATGCCGCCGAACTCAGCACAAGCGGAGCAAAAGAACTCAGCCGGACGACCCGCGACGTTCTCGTAAACCGGGCGAGGGCCGCGTGGTGTTATAGATCGGTTTGGCATCGAAAAGCGCCATCGCGTTTTCGCGCATACTGGTTAGAGGCATCCGATCGACGACTAGATATGGAATTGCAAATCAGCGTTATGTTTCGACATATCAAGTGGGCGCGCCGTGAGGTGCTCACGCACATCGGCGTTATGCGTGGGCTTGCGCCGCGCACCCATGATGGAGATCAGAGAGATGCGAGACGATCTCGCTCGCTGCGCGTCCACATAAGTGGCCGGGACAAGCCCCGCCATGGTAGAAAGTGAAGCTGCCGCGGGAAAAAACTTACGCCTTGGCGACGAACTTGAGCACGTTGTTGTTGGGCACTGGTTTGGCGGCGGCGACGTGCGGCTGATAGAGACCGCGCTTGTCCGGTATCGGCTTGAACGCTTCGGTGAGGCCGACCACAGTTTCGGCCGCGCCGAGGATCAGATAGCCGTCGGCCGGCATTTGCGTGGCGATGCGGTTGAGCACGCTCACCTTGGTGGCATGATCGAAATAGATCAGCACGTTGCGGCAGAACACGACGTCGAAGATGCCGAGACTGGAGAAATCGTTGAGCAGGTTGAGCGGGCGGAACTGCACCATGCCGCGGATCTCTGGCGCGATCTGCCAGGCCTCGCCAACCTGGGTGAAGAATTTCACCAGCTGCTGGATCGGCAATCCCCGCTGTACCTCGAACTGACTGTAGATGCCGACCTTCGCCTTCTCCAGCACTTCGGTGGCGATGTCGGTGGCCAGGATGTCGATGCGGAAGCCGGCAAGCGCAGCGCCCAACCCCTTCAAGGCCATCGCCAGCGAATAGGGCTCTTGGCCCGTGGCGGCAGCGGTGCACCAAATGCGTATGCGCTTCTCGCATCTGCGCGCCGCCAACAGCGCCGACATTATGGTGCTGGTGAAATGGTCGAACGGCACCTTGTCGCGGAAGAAGAAGGATTCGTTAGTCATCATCGCCTCGATCACCTCGACGTTGATCGGGGCGGCGATGGCGGCGGTCTTGAGCTTCGCCATCAGTTCGCTCAAGCCGGCGAGCCCGTATTTGCGCGCGACCGGAAGCAGGCGGCTTTCGGCGAGGTATTGCTTCTCGGCCGAGAGCACCAGGCCGGAACGCTCGCGCAGCATCTGGCGCAGATAGTCGAAATCCTGCGGGGTCACGCTTTTTCCCCACAGAACAGGCGCGAGAGCTTGCCCGCGATCTCGTTGAGCGGCAGCACCGCCGAGCAGAGGTCGGCATGCGCGACCTGGCCGGGCATGCCCCAGACAACGCTCGTGGCCTCGTCCTGGGCCAGGATATGCCCGCCGGCTGTGATGATCGCTCGCGCGCCACGCAGGCCGTCCGAGCCCATGCCTGTGAGGATCAGGCCGAGCACCCGATGGCCCCAGACCTTGGCAGCCGAGGAGAACAGTGGATCGACCGCGGGCTTGCAGAAATTTAGCGGCGGCCCGTCGTTGAGTGCGATTACGCTGGTGCCGTTGCGGCCGACAACCGACATGTGGCGGCCGCCGGGGGCGATATAAATTGTGCCGGCGTTGACTTCTTGGCCCTCCTCCGCCTCCCGCACAGGTCGGCCGGACAGCCGAGCGAGATGCTCGGCGAGAACGGTGGTGAAGGTCGGCGGCATGTGCTGAGTGATCAAGACCGGGACGCGGTCGATGACGCCGCCGATCTGACCGACGATGGTGTTGAGCGCCTGCGGGCCGCCGGTCGAAGAACCGATCACCAGCACGCGCGGCGGCAGCGTCGGCATCGGCCGAAGCAAAAATGGCTGCGCGACGCCCAGCATGGTTGCGCGCGCTTTCAGTGACGGGATCGTCAGAGCCTCCGCCACCGGGGCGCACACCCGCGGTGTGGCAGTCCGCATTCGCTTCGAACGCAAACCAAGCTGACGGATCTTTTCGATCAGGTCCCGACGGAACATCGCGGAGGTGGTGACTTCGCGGTTGTTGTCCGGCTTCGGGATATAGTCGGTGGCACCGAGCGAGAGCGCCTTTAAGCTGATCTCGGCATTACGCCGCGTCAGCGCCGAAGCCATGATCACGATTAGGTCGCGGCGCTTTTCCAAGAGCAGCGGCAACGCGGCGATGCCGTCGAGTTCCGGCATGTCGACGTCGAGCAGGACGACGTCGGGGTGGGTGCGCTCAACCTGGTTGACCGCCTGGCGCCCGGTGCGCAGCGAAGCGACGACTTCCAGGTCCGGCTCGGCTTCGACCCAGCGCGCAAACAATCTGCGCACGACCACCGCATCATCCACGATCATGACGCGGATGCGACGGTCGGCGGCGGTCTTGGACGGTCGTGTGGCAGCGGCCAGGTTCATCTCGGGCACGCCTCACTGAACGCGAGCTACGGGATAACGGTCAGATCAACCCGACTTCCTGAAATTTCGTTTCCACAATCTCTTTGTCGAACGGCTTCATGATGTACTCGTTGGCGCCGGCATGCAGCGCGCGAGCGATGTGGGCGACGTCGTTCTCGGTGGTGCAGAACACCACCTTCGGACCATCACCACCCGGTAGACGGCGCAGCGAGCGCAAGAATTCGTAGCCGTCCATCTTCGGCATGTTCCAATCGAGCAGGATCGCCTCGGGCAGTTGACGTCGGCACGCCTCAAGCGCCTGTTCACCGTCCTCGGCTTCCACGATCTGGAAATTGAGCCCTTCCAGAATTCGACGCGCCACTTTTCGGATGACGCTCGAGTCGTCGACTACCAAACACATTTTCATGGGGTCTGCCTCGTTCTCCTGTTTCGATGAATTGGATGCACTCCGATTCTGCCTCGTGTCACGCCGCGATCGCCTTGCTGCCGATGTCGAGAACACGGTCGACGTCGACGACGATGAGCAGCTGATCGTCCAATCGATAAATACCCGATGACATCTGGGCTAAGCGCTGATCCAGATTGACCGGATTGGGCTCGCGCCAAACGCCGTCGAGTTCAACCACTTCGCCGACCCTGTCGATCAGCAGCCCATAGGATTCTCCGCGAGATTCAACGCCGATCGCCATAACGTCTTCACCCTCCTTGCGCTCGCCGAGGCCGAAGCGGCGGCGCAGATCGATCAAAGTCACGATGCGGCCACGCAGATTGAGCACGCCGGCGATTTCCGGTGGCGCCAGCGGCACGCGCGTTAGCCGTTCCGGAATAAAGACGTCCTGCACGCGCACGATCGGTAGGCCGAACAACTGCCCGTCGATCATGGCGGTGACGTATACGGTCATGTTCTGCTGGGTGTTTTCCGTGCTCATGATTGCTCGTCACGCCGCTCGATGAACGTCGGTCTGCTCCTTGAGCGCCGCGATTAACCCCTGCCGGTCGAACTTGGCGACATAATCGTAGAAGCCAACGTGGCGGCCGCGCTCGACGGCTTCGGCGGATACGACGGAGGACAGTGCGATCACCGGCAACCCGGCGGTGCGCGGGTCGTCGCGCAGTCGCTCGGTGAATTGGAAGCCGTCCATTTCCGGCATCTCGATATCGGTGATGACCAGATCGAAGGCGCGTCCTTCGTCGAGCATCGCCAGAGCTTCCGGCGCAGAGGCAGCGGCGGTCACTTCGTAGCCGGCCGCCCGCAGCACCGGCGTGAGCATGTTGCGGAAGAACGGCGAGTCGTCGACCAGCAGGATCGAGTGCGCGTTGACGCGCGTCGTGTACGCCTCGCGGCGAAACCAGTCCTTAAAGGCGAGCGGCAGGAGGTGGCCGACATCGATGATCTCGGTGGCCTGGCTCTTGATGATGGCGGAGCCGAGCACACCGGGGGTTTCGTCGGTGACCTGGATGTCGAGCCGGTCCTCGACGATATCGACGATCTCGTCGACCACCAGCGCCATCGAGCGGGCGCCGTCCGAGAATACCAGGAGCGGCTGGAGGCCCTCGACCTTCACGTGCACGCTCTCGTTCATGCGCACGAGCGGCATCAGCTGGCTGCGGTACTGCACCAGATGGCGGCCGTTCGAGAGTTCTATTTTCTGCACCTCAATCTCCTCCAGCCGCGTGATCAGTGCGAGCGGCACCGCTTTGGGCTGGCTGGAGCCGGCGCGGAAGACCAGGAGCGAAGTCTTGTCTTCGTTCGTCGCGGCGTAGCGCGTCTCGGCAGGCTTTTCGGTGTCGAATTGCGACGTTGCGGTACTAACAAGCGACCGCGCGATGCCATTCGGATCGATAATCATGATCACCGAGCCGTCCCCGAGAATGGTATTACCGGAGAACATCGCGATGTGGCGCAGCTTGCTCGACAACGGCTTCACCACGATTTCCTCGGTATGGAGGACGTTATCGACCACGATTCCGAAGCTCTGGTTGCCCACCTGAGTGACCACGATGAATCCGTTTTCCACGTCATGGACGTCGGCGTCAGTGCCCAGCAGACGGCTTAGCCGAACGAGCGGCAGCAGCTTGTCGCGCAGCCGCAGGATTGTGGTGTCCTTGATGCGCTCGACGCGGTGTTCGCTGCCACCGCACGCGCGCACGAGCTCGACCACAGCAAGTTGCGGGATGGCGAAGCGGTCGCCGCCGGCCGCGACGATCAAGGCGGCGACGATCGCCAGTGTGAGCGGGATCTTGATGGTGAAGCTCAAGCCGACACCTGCGACTGACTTCACGTCGATAGTGCCGCCGATCTGATCGATATTGCTGCGCACGACATCCATCCCGACGCCGCGGCCGGACACGTTGGTGACGGCCGGCGCGGTGGAGAAGCCGGGCGCGAAAATGAACTTGTGGATCTGCCCTTCCGTGAGCTTTTCGGCATCGGCCGCGGACACTAGGCCGCGCGCGATCGCCTTGGCCTTGATGCGCTCGGTATTGAGACCGCGACCGTCATCGGCCACCTGGATAATGATGTGACCGCCCTCATGATAGGCCGACAGCCGGATGCGACCCTGCTCAGGTTTGCCGGCGACGCGCCGTTCCTCTGGCGACTCCAGCCCGTGGTCGGCCGAATTGCGCACCATGTGGGTGAGCGGATCCTTGATCAGGTCGAGTACCTGGCGATCGAGCTCAGTCTCGGCGCCCTGCATCTCAAGCTCGATCTGTTTGCCAAGCTCCTGCGACAGGTCGCGCACAATGCGCGGTAGCTTCTGCCAGGCATTTCCGATCGGCTGCATGCGCGTCTTCATAACGCCTTCCTGCAGCTCGGCGGTGACGTTGGAGAGCCGTTGCAGCGGCACTTTGAATTCCGAATCCTCGTGGCGGCGCACGGTCTCGAGCAGTTGGTTGCGGGTCAATACCAGCTCGGAGACCATCGTCATCAGGCGCTCCAGCGTGTCGACGGAAACGCGGATCGACTGGCCACCGCTCTTGCCTGAATCGTCTTCCTTCAGCGCGGCCTCGCTCGGCGCCGGCCTCACAATTTTTGGCTTCCGCACCTTGACCGCGGTCTCGCGGAAGGCCCATTCAAGATCGTCGGGTGAATCGTCGACCGACCGCATCGGTCGTTCCTGCACCTGGTGCGTGAACGTCTCGACCGTGTGTTGCACCGGCGCCTTCGGACCAGAAATCTTCTCGACCATGCGCTCGAGATCTGTGATCAGGTCGTCGTCACTGCCTTCCGGCTCGCGCTGCTCGCGTTCAAGCGATTCCAGAATCTGCTTGATGCGATCGATGGTGGCGAGGACGAGTGTCACCGTTTCATTGGTCGCCGGTAGCCCATCGCGAAACCTGCCCATTAGGGCCTCGGCGGCGTGTGCGAGCGCTTCCAACCGCGGCAGCCCGAGGAAGCCGCAGGTGCCCTTGATGGTGTGCACGAGGCGGAACACGTTATCGAGGATCTTGGCGTTGTTGGGATCCTGCTCGAAACGCACAAGCTCGACGTCGACGACGTCGAGACTTTCGTTCGTCTCGGTCACGAAATCCCGCAGCAACTCGTCCATCAAAATGCCTTCGTCGACAGGCTTTGGCCCGCCCGCCACTTATCCTCGGGAGCGCCGTCAGTGTGTCGGTGAAGCGTTTAATTTTGGTTGCGCATCGGCCGAAACTGGACGCGGTTTAACGATTTGTTAAACGCCGCGAGGGCTGCCGCGCGGCCTATTGCGCGGTTACTACGACCGCCTCGCCGTCCATGGCTATGGCAGCTTTCACGCCGCAAGCCTGCGCCAAAAGGCTGGCGTAGAACGGCTGGATGCGGTGTGCATCAAGCGCCGCGTCGCCAGGGTCCCCCGCCAGCAGGGCGGCTAAAGCGGGCGGCACCTTGGCATTGGGGCCAGTGGCGGCGACCTTGAACCCTGTTCTCTCGCCTGACCCGATTGGATCAACAGTCAGTTGACCTCCGCGCGGGATCGTCTGCCCGGTGATCAGCAGCAGGTTGAGCAGGAGCTTGACTTGATTCTTGGGCAGGAGTGCCCGTGGCAGGTTCCAGGCGAGCTTAGTCTTGTCGTCCTCCAGAAAGCCGCGGCTGAGGGTTTCGGCATCCCCGGTGTCGATCTGGGCGCCGGCCGAGCCGGCCGCGCCGAAGGCAATGCGGCAGAATTGCAGCTTGGCGGAGGCGTTGCGGGAACTCTTTCTGATCAGATCTAGCGCGAAAGTCTTGGTTTCCTCGTCCTTGCTCTCTTGCAGCACCTCCAGTCCGTTGACGATGGCTCCCACTGGGCTGATCAAGTCGTGGCAGACGCGCGAGCAAAGCAGGGCGGCCAGATCGAGCGCTTCCAGGGGCGTGCCGGGCATGGACGGGTCTCCGCTTTCGCGTGCAAGATGCCAAAAACCGGCGAATCGCTGGACGCGCCGGCTTGCGCGCGTGATACACCGCCTGTACCCGACCGCCAAGGACTTGGGGGAAATTCGCAAAAACATGACGGTCGGACATGAACTCACGCTGCAACTGGCGGAATGGCACTTGGATGCGCTGACCGAAATCGTCGCGCGCGCCGCGGCGGCGACGCTCGCCAAGCCGTTCGCCTCGGTCGAACGGCGTTTCAAGGACGATGGGTCTCCGATCACTTCCGCAGATGAAGCATCCCAATCGATCATTTCCGAAGGCGTGTTGCGCCTTCTGCCCGGCGTTCCGCTAGTCGCCGAGGAAAGCGCCGCTCAGGCGGCGCCGGTGCCGCTCGAGCCGAGTTTCCTACTGGCCGATCCGCTCGACGGCACCAAGGAGTTTCTCGCCGGCCGCGACGAATTTACTGTCAATCTCGCCATCATAACGCACGGCGTTGCGATCGCCGGCATTATCGCCGCGCCAGCGCAGGGCTTGCTGTGGCGCGGCGTTGCCGGAGACAGAGCCGAGCGTTTGCGATTGCTGCTCGGAGGGGGCACTGCCAAAGCCTGTGACCCCACTGTCGTGCGCACCCGGAAAGCGCCGGGGCGCCTCACCGTAGCAACCTCGCGCAGCCATCTCGATAGAGAGACCGAGGCTCTACTGGCGCGGCTACCGGTCGGTAAGCGCATGACCTGCGGCTCGTCGGTGAAATTCTGTTATCTCGCTCAAGGTGAGGTCGACCTATATCCGCGGCTAGCGCCGACGTACGAATGGGATCTGGCGGCAGGCTGCGCCATACTGGCAGCGGCAGGCGGCAAGACGGTCGATCCACAGGGAGCCCCCCTCCGCTTCGGGCGGCGGGCGGAAAAATTCCTGGTCAGAGGGTTCATCGCTTGGGGGGATCCGGCCAAGAGCGTATCGATCAAAATTTAAGCGGCGTGGGGGTCCAGCGCGCGATGGTTCGCGCCACTTCGGGCTGTTTGATTTGGTCGTTTTGCGGTGCGTGCTTCGTATTATAGAAGAATAAGGCCTAGGCACCGACGCGCCGCGCGCGATGGAAAGTAGGTCGTAACCGCCGAAGCCCGGGTGAGATACCCCCAAAATACGCTAGCTCAGGCGCTAACGGCTTTCGTTGCTGCCGTGCTCCAGTCATAGTTCTCAGCGACCTTTGGGCGATTCGTGATGGGCTCAAGCCGCCAAATTGCGACCAGCGGCGGTGAGTAAGCGGTTAAACGGGCTGAACTTTCGATTTAACGGAGCATCCAATGCGCGCCACCTTGCGCCTTACGGCTCTAGCGCTGTGTATCATTATTTCCGCAGCTGATATCGCCGCTGCCCAGAGCCAGCCGCCACCGCCGGAGCAACACAACGCCTTCACGCCGGACGAGGTCATCCGCGCCGGCCATCATTTCTTCGGAACCGTCTCGCGCGGCTTGGCCGAA
>Ga0207784_1000074_pt1 | contig 18156 bp, 16 predicted proteins | sample LuqExpMetageno66_FD_187823 | JGI IMG/M metagenome (GOLD analysis project Ga0207784, IMG submission 187823) | Tropical forest soil microbial communities from Luquillo Experimental Forest, Puerto Rico - Sample 66 (SPAdes) | ecosystem: Environmental > Terrestrial > Soil > Tropical forest ... | reverse complement strand
GGATACATCATGTGCGCGCCGAGGCCGTGGCAGAGGATCTCGGAGCGGATGTGCTCCTTCGAGAACGGCAGCGTCACGCGGCCGTAGCCGGTGCCGACGAGATAGGTCTCGTCGAGCTCGATGTTGAGCGCGTCTTCGATGGTCTTTTGCACCGCAGCGGCGGACGCGGCGGATTCGCCCGACAAAAGCCGGCGCAGCGCGCGGTGGAATTTGTCGCTCAAATTTCCGCCCGGCGGCCGGTTCTCCACCTCGATGATCGACTTATCGTAAAGGTTGATCAGCAGGTCGTAGGGCAGAGACGCGGCGCGCGCCACGTCTTCGGCCTGGGCGTGAAAGCGCGAGCCTGCGATGTCGCGGAAGAAGTCGGATTTCCGCTTGGCGCCGGGCGCGTACAGGCTGGGCGCCTCCTCGCGCAGGCGGATGAAGATCTCAGCGACGCCGTCGCGAATGCCCTTCTCCATTCCGACGAAGCGCTCGCCCTGGATGTAGCCGAGGCAGGTCTGCTCGAGGTCGCCGAGTTGCTCGATGAACTGCTCCAGCCGGAAGGCGCGCTCGAGCCCGGCGAGAAACTCATCAAGTTTGTCGCCCAGCCCGCCTTTGTCCTGCAGCGCGCGCCGGAACAAGGTGAAGCGCGCGTCGCTCCGCGCCTCCTCGCTGGCGACCCGCGCGGCGGTCGAATAGTTGGAGCGCGAATTGGTGATGCCGCGTCCGAGCACATTGCAGTTCTCGTCGAGCAACACGGACTTGGTCGTGGTCGAGCCGAGATCTATGCCGACAAAGGTCTTCATATCGGTTTCCCCTCAGGCCGCCGCTGACGCGCCGGCGCGCTTCTGCTCGATCATCTGGAAATAGCTCTCCAGCCGGTTCTTGATGTTCGCCGCGGAGAAGTAGCGCGGGTCGACCAGGTCGGATTCGACGAAGGCCGCCGGCTTGCCAGTGCGCTTCTCCACCTCGCGCATCATCAGGAGCTGTCCGGCCGAGAAGCTGTTGCAGCTCTTGATCGAATTGATCAGCAGTCCGTCCGCCTCGTACTCCTCGATGTAGCGAGACAGCATGTCGATGCGCATCGGCAGATTGCGGTTGGTGTAAACGCCTAAGCAGTATTCGGCGAGGGTCTCCAGCGGCTTGTCGGGATCGTGACGGAAGCCGAGATCGTAGACGCCGCCCACCTTGGTGTAGCTCGAGGCGACGACGACCGCGCCCTCGTCGTAGAACATCTTCCAGAACTGCCGGAAGTTCGTGTAGTTCGGCGGGCCTTCGACGACCAGGCGATAGCGCTCCTTACCCATGTCGCCGTCCGGCGTGACCGGGCCCTTGCCCTCTGCCACGCGTTCTTCGACTTCGGCGCGGAGGAATTTGTAATAATCGAGCGCGTCATCGGTGCCGCGGAAGGCGCCGAAGATCGGGCCAATGTAGTAGATGCCGCCGAAATAGGCGTCGATAGGCGACGGCTTGTTCTTCGCGCTCTGCAGCACTTTGACGAGGTCGTCTTCCGCCTTTGCCGATTTCTTCAGGTATTCGCGCAGCCGGTCGATGTCGAACTTGACGCCCGAAATACGCTCCAACTTCGGAATCGCCTCTTCCTTCAGCTGCTTCACCATATACTCGATCATGTTCTTCGTGATTACGCCGTCGCCCATGTACGGCGTGTGCAACATGATCGTTTCGCACTTGTACTGCTCGCGTAAGAGCTCAAACCACTTCATGAAGGTGAAGCAGCCCGTATAGGACAGGAGCAGCACGTCCGGGTCCGGCATGCGCTTGCCGTTCGGGCCGATATTGCCCTTCGCCATCATGCCGATGTCGGATTTCACGTAGGTGCAAACGTCCTCGGAATGGCCGATCTTTTCGGCCTCGAGCACGTAGCCGCCCGACAGGCGGCGCAACCCGCTCTGAATCGCGTTCACCTCGGGAAGATTGTTCACGAGGTCGAAGCACATGATTAGTTCGTTGAGATTGCCCGGAACGAAGGTGTTGCACACCTTCGCGCCCTTTTCCGGCGCGCTGGTCAGACGCTCGTAATGCGCCGCCATCATCTCCTTCTGCTTCAGCATCGAGTCGTCTTTGGCGACCGGCTTCGGCGCGGCTTTCGGCGTAACGATGACGGTCATGCTCCGCTCCACAGCTTGATTGAATCGGCAAAGGTGCCGGCCTGTTCACGGATCGGCTGCATTTGCCCGGAGTTCTCGGCGTATTTGAACGCGATATACGGAATGTCCGCGGCTTTGAGCACGTGCTGCAGCATCGGACGATCGAGCAGCGCCGGATCGCAGAACGAGGGGCACGCGAAGATCACGCCCTCCGCCCCGGTCCGCTTCACCGCACGCACGAGGTGCTGGCCTTTCTCGGCGAGGTTCGGCTCGTATTTCGCCGCCGTCGATTCCGACTGGTGCAGGAAGGCGAGCGCCAGGTTCTTCAGCGGATTGCCCTCGATCGGGACGTCGGCGGTGAGCCAGCGCGTGACGAGCAGCAGGTCGTCGTCGACGACGTAGCAGCCGGCAAGCTCGAGTGATTTGATCAGGTTGAGTGGAGGCTGCTCGCAGAACACGCCGGTGAGCACGATGCGGCAATTGTCACGCTTCGGACGCTCTTCCGCGCGCGCTGCGGCGAGGTAGTCGCGCAGCATCTTGGAGTGCTCTTCGACCGGCAGCACGAGCCCGGCGCGGATGATCAGATAGACCTCCGCCGCCGGTACCTGCCACGGCCGCTCCGCACGGAAAGCGTAGAGATCGCGGACCAGATGGCGGTTTTCGTTGTAGACCGCGATCGAATGGCGCAGCTCCTCGTCCGTGATCGGCTTTCCGCGCAGCGTGGCGAGATGCTCGCGCAGCTCGTTGAGCTCCTCGATGTAGTAGTTGCCGCCGATCTCGTCCTTGTAGTTCTGCGGCACGTCAAAGTAACGGACGTAAACATGCGGAAACATCATCTTCCACATGCCGGAGAGATTGCGGATCACGTCGCAGATCGACGGGAACAGCATGCCGTCGACGAAATCGAGCCGGCCTGAGACGCCGAGCTCGATGGTCGAGCGCGGAATGCGGCAGATATAGCTCTGGTAGTAGGCGTCGCCGTGAATGACCTCGAGCTGGTCGCCGCCGCCGACGACGCCGAGCGGCAGCATGCCGGCGGCATGGATCAGCTCGCGCGGCACATAGATCGGCATATAGCCGACCACCTTGCGGCCGGGCACGGCGGCCTTCCATTCGCGTGCCGCCGTGAAATTCAGGTCGTCAAACAGCGCCTGCGCGCGGGCGACGATTCCCGCCACGCCGGAATGCGCGCCGTTGCCGTTCATCGGTGCTGCCATTGCGCGGTCCTCTTCTGTAGGAAGGCATTGAGCCCTTCGACGGCGTCGTGCGATCGCATCAGTTCCTCAAGATAAAGCCGCTCTACTTGAGCGATCTTCTCACGCACACGCTTGGCAAGATCGCAGCGCGCGGCAATCACCGCGTAGCGTAGCGAGCTCGCGCTCTTCGATTTCAGGTGCTCGTTGAAATAAGCGAGCGCGGCTTTCTGCGGGTCCTCTGCAAGATGCACGAGCCCGGCCGCCGCGGCCTCCTGTGCGCCGATGCTGCGGCCCGAGAGCAGCAGATCGAACGCGCGCGCCGGGCCGATCAGTTCGGGCAGCAGGCAGGATGCCGCCGGCGCGAACACGCCGATCTTCATCTCCGGCTGTCCGAAAACGGCGGACGGGGCGGCAAAGATCATGTGACAGGCGAGCGCGAGTTCGAGCCCGCCGCCCAGACATTGTCCCTGCACCGCGGTGAGGATCGGCACGGGCGAATCCAGCATGTGAAGGAGCAGAGCATGCAGTTCGCGCAGCATCGCCGCACATTGCTCGGGCAGATGTTCTTCCACGCTGGCGCCGAACGAATAGTGCGAGCCGTCCGCGTCGATCAACACCGCCGAAAGATCCGGCTTCCGCAGGTGATCCTTCAGCGCGCCGCGGAGGGACGCGATCATCGCAGCATCGATCAGGTTCGCCTTCGGACGCGACAGGCGCAGACGTAAGAGACGTCCCTCCTCCTCGAACCAGACCTGCAGCGGAGCGCTCATGACGCGCGCGCCCGCGGTTGGATCGACTGCGTCAGTTCGTCGGTCCATGGCGCATTGGCGGCGAGCGCCCGGCGCAAAGCGACGAAGTCGACTTCGCGACCCGTTTCCCGTGTCCCCTCGTTGAAGGCGCGGAATCCGGCGCGCGCTTCGGTCATCATGTTGAGCGCGAGCCAGGCGCGCGAATTCTCTTTGTTGCGGTTCCAGGCGTCGAGCTTGGGCTTGCGCAGCTCCTCAATCGACTTCGTCGTGCAATCCGGGAAGGTGTAGAGTAGCTTGGTGCACAGCGACTCGACCTTCTGGTCGAGCAGGCTCAGATCGATCGTGCCGCGCTTGAGTAATTCCTGTCCGGCCTTCAGGGCGTCGCCGGTCTTCGGCTTGCCGAACGCCATGCGGCCGTACTCGTCGACCATGCGGCTCGTCTCGACCAGCGGATTGGCGATGAATTTGCCGTCCACCTTCAGCGCCGGGACGATATCGGCGAGGATGCCCATCCAATAGGCCTCGTGCGCCGAGAACGGTTCGCACAGCACGCAGGCGACCATCGCGCGTTCCGCACCGACGACCACAGGGAGAAAGTCGGTCGCGCCGCCGATCGGCGCCGAACCATGCTTCGGGCCTGCCTGGCCGAAGCGCGCAAGGTCCTGCGCGACCGAAAAGTCGCAGGCCATGCCGATTTCCTGCCCGCCGCCGATGCGCATGCCGTTGACGCGGCAGATCACCGGCTTGTCGCAAGCGAGGATGGCCGAGACCATGTCGTTGAACAGCCGCATGTAGCCGCGATATTCCTGCGGATTGCCGGAGTAATATTCCGCGTATTCCTTGGTATTGCCGCCGGTGCAGAAGGCCTTGTCGCCCGCGCCGGTGAACACGACCGCGACGACGTCGCGCGCCGCGCTCGCCTCACGGAAGGCGAGGATCACCTGCTTCACCATGTCGGTGGTGTAGGAATTGAACTGCGTCGGATTGTCGAGCGTGATCCAGGCATTGAACAGGTCGCCGACCGGCACGCCCGTGTCGCTCTTCACTGGGCGCTTTTCATAGCGCACGCCCGTGCCGCTATCCCACACCTTGTTGGCGACCAGCGCGTGGTCCTTCGCCTCGTGACGAACGGCGCTCATGCTCTCGCTCCTTAATGCGCAGGCACCATCACAGCGCGGCGCTTGAGCGCGCCGGTATGTGCGGCCTCGAATATTTGGTTGATCTCATTGAGCGGATGCTTCTCGACGAAGGGCGACACCTTCACGCGCCCGCTCAGCACCAGTTCCAGAGCTTCCGGGTAAAGCTCCGGCGGGCAGCCCCAATTGCCGAGCGCGCGGGCATGGAATGCCATCAGGTTCGACAGCCGCACCTCGACTTTGTCCATCGTGAAGCCGACGACACAGATCGTGCCGCCATGCGTCAACAGGCTCCACGCGGTCTCCTGCCCCGCTTTGCTGCCGGAACACTCGAAGATGATCCACTCGCGCGGACGCAAGCCACGCTCCTTCGCGAAGGCCTGCACCGCGCCTTTCAAATCGCGCGGGCTCATCTTCTTGGCGTTGAGCGTCAGCGCCGCGCATTGATTACCGATCGCCGCAAGCTTTTCGTCGCTGACGTCGATGGCGATCACGGCGCCGCCGACCGCTGCGGCGATCTGCGCGCAATAGCCGCCGACGCCGCCGACGCCGTTGACGATAACCAGATCGCCCTTGCCGACGCCCGCCTGCACGACCGCCTGATACGGCGTCGTCACCGCGTCGGCGATCACCGACAGATCGGCGAGATCGATGCGCGCCGCCGCGAGCCTATGCTCGTCGACGACGCACAGCCCGCGCGCGGGCACGACGATGTGCGTGGCGAAGCCGCCCTGGATATCATTGCCGGGCATCTTCTGATGCGCGCAGATCGTGCCCTTGCCGCGCTGGCAGGAATCGCAGTGCCCGCACGGGATCACCGCCGGCACGATCACTGAGCGGTCGATATACCAAAGCTCGTCCGCGCCCGCTTCGATCACGCGCCCGGAAATCTCGTGGCCGAGCGCCAGCGGCAGCGGATGATTGGTGCGCACGCCGTCGTAGTAGTAGCCGAGATCGGTGTGGCAGACGCCGCAGCCCGCAATTTCGATGACGACTTCGTCCGGTGCGGGCGCGCCGATATCAAATTCCATCGGCACCAGCGGCTTGCCGGCTTCAGTCATCATCCAGCGGACCGGATTTACTGCCATGGCAACCGCCCTCCGCACGCGAATGCATTTCACGTCTTGTGGGGCATTCTTCGCTGCGGGAACGCGCGCCTGCCTTAAACAAGGTCAAGGAGAAGCAAAAAAACGCATTCTAGTACTGAATTACTGAAATAAGCCCGGAACCCCCGGGCGTTGCGCAAGGACCTCGCCATGCAGGACGTCCCCAGCATCTCGGTCGCCATTATCGGAAGTGGGGGTGCCGGCGCGCTGACGACCGGCGACATACTGCTGGAAGCGGCCAGCGCGGCCGGCTGGCAGGGGCTTGCAACGCGCACCCTCGGCCCGCAGATCCGCGGCGGCGAGGCGGCGGCGCTGCTGCGTATCGCCACGCACCCCGTCGAATGCATGCCGGAGCGCTACGATCTCGTCATCGGCATCGACTGGCTGAATGCGCAGCGCTTCGGCGCCGAGATTCTGGCCGGGCCGGAATCGCTCGTAATCGGCGACGCGGATGCCGGCGAGCCTCCGCCGATCCTGCGCGACGGCGGCGCGCGCGTCCTCAACATCGAATTGAAAGAACTCGCGGCGGGAATTCCTGGCGGCCGCCCCAATATGATCGCGCTCGGCGTCGCCGCGCGGCTGCTTGGCTTTGCGCCGGAGCAGATCGATGTGGTGATCGAGAAGCGCCTTGCCGAGAAAGGTGAGAGCGCGATCGAGGCGAGCCGGGCCGGCATTCGCGCGGGTTACCGGGCTGCGTCCTGGATCGACTACACCTGCAAGCTCGCGCCGCCGCCCGCCATCGAAGGCAAACGCTGGCTCCTGTCTGGAAACGAAGCGACGGGCCTCGGCGCGATCCGCGGCGGCATCCGTTTCGCGGCCGCCTATCCGATCACGCCGGCGACCGAAATCCTCGAATGGATGTCACCGAGTCTTGTAAAGGCTGGCGGCATCCTGCTGCAGGCGGAGGACGAACTCGCGGCGATAAACATGATCATCGGAGCGTCCTATGGCGGCACGCCGTCGCTGACTGCAACGTCTGGACCCGGTCTGTCGCTGATGATCGAGGCGCTGGGCCTGTCCACCGCGGCGGAAATCCCGGTCGTCGTCATCGACGTGATGCGCGGCGGTCCGTCGACCGGCATCCCGACCAAATCCGAACAGACGGATTTGAATATCGCGATCTACGGCATGCACGGCGACGCGCCGCATCTGGTGCTGGCGCCGCAATCCGTCGCCGACTGCCTGTTCACGACCCAGTGGGCCACCTATCTCGCGGAAACGCTGCAAAGCCCGGCGATCGTGCTGTCCGACCAGTTCATGGGCCAGGCCCGCGCGGCAATTCCGCGCCCGGCCGACGTCGCCTTCATCGGTGCGCGCGCAGTCACGCGCGAGATCGGCGGGACCTACAAGCGTTACGCCGCGACGGCGAACGGTGTGTCGCCGATGGCGCTTCCGGGCACACGCGGCGGACAACACACCGCCGAAGGTCTGACCCACACCGAGCACGGCACACCGACCAGCAGCGCCGAGGAACACGTCAAGCAGCTCGACAAGCGCCGCGACAAGCTCGACGGACACAATTACGGAGATCATTGGGCGACTGTTGAAGGTGACGGCGATCTTGTCGTCCTCACCTGGGGCTCGATCACCGGCGCCGCGCGCGAAGCGATCGCGCAGGCGCGGGGTGAAGGCATCGCGGCGCGTCTGGTCGCGCCGCGCCTGCTGTCGCCGGTTCGTCCGAAGGAGATGCAGGCGGCGCTTGTGGGCGCCAAGCGCATCCTGATTGTTGAGCAGAGCCATAGCGCCCAATTCCATCGTTATCTGCGCGCGCATTACGAGCTGCCGGCCGAAGTGCAGGTGTTCAGCCGCTCCGGTCCGCTGCCGATCACCGCCGCCGAAATCAAAAACGCGATGCTGCAAGGGAGCTGACATGCAGTGCCCCGCCCCCGTCTACAAGCAGGCTGATTTCAAATCGGACGTGAAGCCGATCTGGTGTCCCGGATGCGGCGACTATCACGTGCTGTTGTCGTTCACGCGCGCATTCGCTCAGCTTAAGCTTGCGCCGGAGGAGATCGCCGTCATCTCCGGCATCGGCTGCTCGTCGCGCATTCCCGCCTACACGAATTGCTACGGTTTCCACGGCGTGCACGGCCGCTCGCTGGCGCTCGCCGCCGGCCTGAAGGTCACGCGGCCCGATCTCACCGTCGTGGTCGCGAGCGGCGACGGCGACGGCTATTCGATCGGCGGCAACCACTTCCTGCACGCCTGCCGCCGCAACATCGACATGACCTACGTCGTGATGGACAACCACATCTACGGCATGACCAAGGGCCAGCCCTCTCCGACCACGGAGCCGGAGTTCGACACGGCGCTATCGCCCGGCGGAACCGGCGTGCGGCCATTCCATCCGCTGGTCGTCGCGCTCGCCTCCGGCGCGAATTTCATCGCGCGCTGCTTCTCCGGCAATCCGAACGAGACGGCCAACGTGCTCGCCGAGGCGATCCGCCACCCGGGCTTCTCCTTCGTCGAGATCCTGAGCCCCTGCGTCACCTTCCGGCCCGATGAATCGAAGTGGAAAGAGCAGGTGCATGCTGCGCCCGTCGCCGCGACGACCGATCCCGGCAAGGCCGCGCGGCGCCTCATGACCGACGACGGCTTCAATCTCGGCATTCTCTATCGCGGCGACCGCAAGCCGTTCCAGCCGGCGTCCGGCGCAAGCGGATACGATCTCGCACAATTGGAGAGGGATTTCGAGCAATGAGCAAAAGCGAGCCGAAGATCTCCAACCTCAACGACCTGCTCGCGGCCGCCTACCGCATCGAGATCGACGCGGTCGGCCGCTACAATCTGCTCGCGGACCAGATGGAGACGCACAACAATCCCGAACTGGTCAAAGTCTTCCGCGATCTTGCCCGCGCCGAGGGCATCCATGGCGAAGAAATCCGCCGGCTCGCGGGCGACTTCGACGTCGCCGCGCACGCCGAGACCATGGCGCAGTTCGCTCAGGAAAGTCCGGAAGAAGCCGACCTCAGCCTGGCGCACTATCTGATGACGCCGTGGCACGCGCTGCAGCTGTCGTTGAAGGGCGAAGAGCGCGCGCTTGCCTATTTCACCTCGATCGTCGAAACGGCGAAGGACCCGAAGGTCAAGGCGATGGCCGCCGAACTGGTCGAGGAAGAAGCCGAGCACGTCAATCTCGTGCACAAGCTGCTGCGGCGCTATCCCAAGCCGAAAGACGACTGGGCGGACGATCCAGATCCGCCGCATCCGATCGAATAGCAATCGCTTTTTGAATCGCTGCGCGCGCTTTTCAAGCGAGCAGCAACCCCATCATTGCGAGCGAAACGAAGCAATCTAGCGCCCCGTCGCTTCCCTCCCCCGCTTGCTGGAAAGGGTTAGGGTGGGGGCGGTTGCTTCGTCGCTTTCGCTCCTCGCAATGACGGCGCCGAAACGCTCACTGCGGCTTGCCGCGCAGGTCCTTCACCCGCACCGCCTTGCCCTGCGAACGCGGCACTTCGCCCGGCTGCTTGGTCACGACGCCGCAGGTCACGCCGATCATCGACTTGATGTGGTGCGTCACTTCGTTGGCCTTGTGGAAGGGATCGCCGACGAAATCCGGCGCAAGCTCGACCTCCAGCGTGACCTCGTCCAGCGCGCCTTCGCGGGTCAGCGCGATCTGGTAATGCGGCGCGATGCCGGGGAAGCCAACTAGAACCGCCTCGAGCTGCGACGGATAGACGTTCACGCCGCGAATGATCAGCATGTCGTCGTTGCGTCCGGTCACGCGCATGATGCGCACGTGCGTGCGCCCGCAGGCGCAGGGAGTGGTGCTGAGCCGCGTGATATCGCGCGTGCGGTAGCGGATCATCGGCAGCGCTTCTTTCGTCAGCGTGGTGATGACCAGTTCACCCGGCTGCCCCGGCGCCACCGGCTCGAGCGTTTCCGGATCGACCGTCTCGAACAGGAAGTGATCTTCCCAGCCGTGCAGGCCGGATTGCACCGAGCATTCGCAGGCGACGCCCGGTCCCATGATTTCGGACAGCCCGTAGATGTCGACCGCCTTGATGCCCAGCTTGGCTTCCAATTCGCCGCGCAGCGCGTCGCTCCAAGGCTCGGCGCCGAACATGCCGATGCGCAGCGATGATCGCGCGAGATCGACTCCCATCTTCTCGGCGACCTCGGCCATATTGAGCGCATAGGACGGCGTCGCGCACAGGATGTCCGGCTTGAAATCCTGGATGAGCGCGACCTGCCGCTCCGTCATGCCGCCCGAGATCGGCACCACCGTGCAGCCAAGGCGCTCGGCGCCGTAATGCGCGCCGAGCCCGCCGGTGAACAGGCCGTAGCCGTAGGCGTTGTGCACGATGTCGCCCGGCCGGGTGCCCCCACAAGCAAAGCTGCGCGCCATCAGGTCGCACCACGTCGAAATGTCCTTCTGCGTATAGCCGACCACTGTCGGCTTGCCGGTCGTGCCCGAGGACGCGTGCACGCGCACCACCTGCTCGCGCGGAACCGCAAACATGTTGAAGGGGTAGTTGTCGCGCAGATCGGTCTTCACCGTGAACGGAAACTTGACGATGTCGGAGACGTCCTTGAGATCGGACGGGCGCACGCCGTGCTTGTCGAACTGCTTGCGATAATGTGGGACTTTCTCATACGCGGTCTGCAGCACGCGTTTGAGTCGCTCGGTCTGCAGCGCGACCAGCATATCGCGCGGCAAGCATTCTATCTCTGGCTCGAACATATTAGCTGGCGCCGCTGTTCGGACCGCCGTCCGGGTATCCATGGTGTCCCTCCGTCATTTTTGTTATTTCCAGAATGTCCAGCCGGGCTTTACGCCCGGTCCGGGTTGACCTGTGCCGCGCACCGGCGTGTGCGGCAGCGCGAAGCCCTGATTGAAACCGGCGCGGGCGACGATGGCGAACGGGGTCACCGAGGATGTCTCGACCTAACGGCAAGACTGCGTCAGTGATAGGACAAGCTCTTGTCGCCCCATTGCTCGGCAGATTGGATGCGCTTTTTCAGGTCTTCCGCCTGTCGCCGGTAATCGTCGCCCATAACCTTGAATTGGGCCTTTGCGAGCGGATTGGACTCGACCCTCGCTCGATCGCGGCACTCATTTGCAAGTTCCAGCAGATGTTCGACTGTGGGCATGGTCCTGCCTCCGGTGAACATTGCTTGTTAAAATGAATTCGCGTGCGGCTGCTTTGACAAAGGTCAAGCAATTCGTCCGCTGCTAAACCGCCGCTTCGTGGTGTCCCCGTCGTTTTAGCATCAGCGTCAGCACCAGCGCGATCAGTGAGGCTGCAAACATGATCCAGAAAGCGAACGTGTAGCCGCCGGTCGCGTCGAAGGCGCGGGCGCCGAGATAAGCGCCGATCCCGCCGAATCCCTGATGCACCATCGTGATCAACCCGCCCAGAGCACCGAGATGGCGGTTGCCGAAGCTCTGCGAGACGAATACCACCGTCAGCGGGGCGGTGACGAGAAACGTTGTCCCAAAGACGAAGGCGAAAATTGCGACGGACAATGTGGACTGATCGGCGACGATCAATCCGAACACGGCGACGCGCGCCGCGAAAGAAAGCGCCGTCGGCCAGACTGGCCCGGCGCGATCGCTCAACGCGCCGCCGGCGACCACACCGATCAACCCGGTCAGGCCCATCACGGCCAACAGATTGCCGGCGAGGAACGCGTCCACCCCGCGGTCCTGCGCGATGGCGACGATGTGCGTCGTAACGAAAAAATCATCGAAGCCGCAGATCGCGTAGACGCCCAGCAGCAGCCAGAACTGGCGCGTCTTGGCGGCGGACCTCACGCCGAGACTGACATCCGGTTGCGCGAACTTCGCGCGTGCCTGGCTGTCTTTTGGCACAGCGAACAAGATCAGGGGCAACAGCAGCAGATTGGCCGCGCCGAGCCAGACATAGACCGCGTGCCAGCTTGCCGCGAGCAGCAATGCGGCGAGCCCACCGATGATTACCAGTTGGCCGACGCTCATGCCCGACATCACCGCGGCGTTCGCAATGCCGGTACGATGCGGGAAGGCGCGCGTCACCATCACGCCGACCGGAATCAGCGAAGCCGCGCCGTTACCGATCCCGAACACTACGCCATAGAGAACCACGGCATGCCACGGCGCTGAGACGAGGCTCATCAGGCCGATGCTGATGGCGCTGAGCAGCAATCCGCCGCTTAGCACCAGCCGCGGTCCGGCGCGATCGGCAAAGCGTCCGGCGAAGAAGATCGCGACGGCCGAGACCGCCATGTAGACGCCCACGGCGAGCCCAATGTCGCTGCGGCCCCAGCCGAACTCGTCGACCATCGGCTTAAGCGTCAGTCCGATGGCGAAGCGCGATCCGCCGCCGAGGAACAGGACGAGGAAACCCGCGGCAAGAACGAGCGCGGCGCTGGATGTTTTTTGGGACACGTGAGGACGGTTGCGGTCTGGAGGGTGGAAACCGTCTAGCGGGTTAGGCTTCTGATCGAAAGAACATTAGTCAAGCAACCGGTATGCGGCTCAGCAGAAGCTCTGATCGCACCGTCGAGCGCGGTTCCGTTCTTGTCACGCAGTGCGATGACCATGAAGGGCGTCGCGCCGTCGCAAGTGACGATGGGTGACATCTTCAAAGCGGTCGTGCCGTATGTTGTCATGAGCCTCTTGCTGCTGTTGCTGCTGATCGCGGTGCCGCTGATCGCCACGTGGCTCCCGGCGCTGCTCGGCTTAGCCAATCGGGAGGGGTGGGTGCGCATCGCGGTGGTCGGAGGCGGTCCGGGCGGCCTCTATTTCGCCTATCTGTGGAAACGGTGGCATCCCGCCGCGCAGATCGATCTCTACGAGCAGAACCCCGCCGGCGCGACCTGGGGCTTCGGCGTCGTCTTTTCCGATCAGGCTCTGGAATTCCTGCGTGCCGACGATCCCGAAACGGTCGACGCCATCGCCCCGCACATGGAGAGCTGGAAGAACATCACGCTCAACCTGCGCGGCGAGAGCGTGGCCATCGACGGCGTCGGCTTTGCCGCGATTGGGCGGCTGCGGCTATTGAATTTGTTGCAGGAGCGCGTACGGGAGGCCGGCGTTGCCGCGCACTACGAACGGACCATCCAATCGGTCGCCGAGCTTGCCGGCTACGATCTGATCGTCGCCGCGGACGGGCTGAACTCGGTCATGCGCCGCGCTTGTGAGGGCGACTTCGGCGCGTCGCTGTCCTATTCGAGCAACAAGTTCGCCTGGTTCGGCACCACAAAGGTATTCGACACGCTGTCGCAGACCTTCGTCGAGACCGAACTCGGCGCGTTCAACGCGCATCACTATCGCTATTCCAGAACGATGAGCACGTTCTTGGTCGAGTGCGATCGAGAGACGTGGCTGCGCTACGGGTTTGTGTCCAAGACTGTCGAGGAGTCGAAAGCGATCTGCGAGCAGGTCTTTGCCGACACCTTGCAGGGTCATCCGCTGATCTCGAACAAGTCGGTCTGGCGCAATTTTCCCTGGCTGTGGAACGAGCATTGGTCGTTTGAGAACATGGTGCTGATCGGCGACGCGCTGCACACCGCGCATTTTTCCATTGGCTCGGGCACGCGGTTGGCAATGGAGGATGCGATCGCCCTGGTGAAGGCTCTGGAAAGCACAAGCGACATTCCTACGGGATTGGCGCTCTATCAGGCGCAGCGCAAGCCGATTGTGCAAAAGCTCGTGGCCGCCGCGCGCACGAGCGCCGACTGGTACGAAAACTTCGGAGAGCACATGCGGCAGCCGCTGATGGACTTTGCGTTCAGCTACATCACGCGTTCGGGCCGCATTGATCCGGCGCGGCTGCGCGCAATGTCACCGCAGTTCATGGCGCGCTACGACGCCGAGCAGCGCGCGCGCGCCGCGGGTTAAGGCGCCGTCGGCTGTTCCGTCCCGCGGCGCTTCTGCATCAGCTCGGTTTTGGCGACGCCGAGATGGGAGTCGAGCAGTGCCTGATTGTCCTTCAAGCTCGCGCTGTCGCCGGAATACGCGACCATTCCGCGTTCGAGGATGACGACGCGATCGGTGATGCCGAGAATTTTCTTGGCATTCTGCTCCACGAGAATCGCGGAGAGCCCTTCCTCGCGCACGATCTGCCGCAGCGCTTTCAGAAGCTCGTCGATAATAATTGGTGCAAGACCCTCCAGCGGTTCGTCCAGCAGCACGATTCGCGGATTGAGGATCAGCGCGCGCCCGATCGCCAGCATCTGCTGCTCGCCGCCGGACAGTGCGTTGCCGAGGTTGCCTCGCCGCTCTTCCAGGCGAGGGAAGAACTCGTAAATCTTCTTCAGCGTCCATGGGCCAGGCCGCGCCACCGCGGTCAAATTCTCTTCGACCGTGAGCGAGCGGAAGATGTTGCGCTCCTGCGGCACCCAACCAATCCCGCTATGCGCTCGCCGCTCTGGCGGCATGTGGATGATGTCCTTGCCGTCGAGCAGAATTCGCCCGCCGAACTGGCGGGTCACTCCAACGATCGAATTGATGAGGGTCGTCTTGCCCATGCCGTTGCGGCCGAGCACCGCCAGCGCCTCGCCTTCGGCCACGCTGAGATCGATGCCGCTGAGCACGATGGCTTCGCCGTAGCCGGCGCTTAAGCCTTCGATGCGGAGGATGTCAGACATCGACCACCTCCTCGCCGAGATAGACAGCCTTCACGCGCGGATCGTGCGCTACCTCTTCCGGCGTGCCTTCCACGAACATCGCGCCGTTAACGAGCACGGAAATGCGATCGGCGAAGGAGAACACGATATCCATATCGTGCTCGATCAGCAGCACGGTGACATCGTCGGGCAGGGAGGCGACTGCGGCCAGGATCTCGTGCCGCTCGTCGCTCGGCACGCCGGCGGCGGGTTCGTCGAGCAGCAGCACGCGCGGCCGGCAGGCGATCGCGACGGCGATCTCCAACAGGCGCTGCTTGCCGTAAGGCAGGATGGCGGTCCGCCGGTCGATGACATCGGTGAGATGAAAGCGCTCCAAGATCTCGACCGCCTCGGTCACGAGGTCTGAGCGGCTGCCCACGATGCGCCACCAGTCGAAGCCTTGGCCCCGGCGCTCCGAAACGGCAAGGCCGATCGTTTCCAAGGGAGTCAAATCGCCGAACAGCTGGTTGATTTGGAAGGTGCGGACGAGGCCGAGCTGCACGCGCTCGTGCACCGTCTTCTGCACGATCTCCTCGCCGTCGAGGAGTATGCTGCCGCCGCTCGGCCGCAGCACGCCCGTGAGCAGATTGATCAAGGTCGTCTTGCCGGCGCCGTTCGGCCCGATCAAGGCGTGACGGCTGCCTTTCTCGAGCTGCAGCGAGACGTTGTTGGTCGGCACGATGCCGCTGAAGCGCTTCATCAGGCCGATGGTTTGGAGCACGACCGGCATGTCAGCCTCCGTGCTCCGGTGCCGAACGGCGGCGCGTGACCGATTTCTCCACCGTGCCGACCCAACGGCGCAGAGGCTCGCTCCATGTGCCGATGCGCTCGCGGCCGACCAGCACGATGACCACCAATACGAGGCCGATCCAGAACGGCCAGTACTGCGGCGTCAGCGAGGACAAATAGTCCTGCATGAATTTGAAGATGACCGCGCCGATGACGCCCCCATACAGCCATCCGGTGCCGCCGAGGATGAGAACGAGCAGCAGATCGGCCGAGCGGTCGAAGGAGAAAACTTCGAGCGATGCAAAAGCCGACGTCTGCGCAAGCAGTCCGCCGGCAATGCCCGCATAGAACGCCGCGATCGTGTAGATCGCGATCAGGCGTTTGTCGACCGAGATCCCAATCGCCGCTGCGCGCAATGGGTTGCTCTTCACGGACAACAGCGACAGACCGAACGGCGAATTCACAATGCGCCGGGCGAGCACGAAGAGCACGAACAAGACGATCAGCGAGTACGTGTAGCCGGTGTGACCGAACATATCGAAGCGGAAGTGCCCGAGGACCGGATCGATGGTAACACCCTGCAGGCCGTCGGCGCCGCCGGTGAGCCAGCCGTTGCGGTTGGCGACCTCGCGCAGCAGCAGCGCGACGCCCAGCGTCACCATTAACCGCGTCAAGTCCGAGCCGCGCAGCACGAGGAAACTGGTAAGGAAGCCGACCACCGCGGCGAGCGCGCCCGCGCAGAGTAGAGCGAGCACCGGCTCGCCGATGATCTCGTGCTTGGCAAGCAGCGCGGCCGCGTAGGCGCCGATGCCGAAGAAGGCCGCGTGTCCGAGCGAGATGATGCCCGCATAGCCGAGGATCAGATCGAGCGAGAGCGCGAACAGTCCGAGCCACGCGACCTCGGTCATGATCAGATGGCGGCCGGGCAGCAGGTAGATCGCCGCGAATGCGGCGATCCAGAACAGCACTTCGAGCGGATGCCAACGTGCGCGAGCGGCAAGCCAGTCGGTGGCGGCGCGTATGGCGGCGGGCGAGGGGATCACGGATGATGCCTCAGCGCGAGGCCGCGCGGGCGAATAGGCCCTGCGGACGCCAGAGAAGAACAATGATCATGATGCTGTAGATCACGAAAGGCCCGACCGCCGGCGCGTAGTATTTGCCGGCCACGTCGCAAATGCCGAGCAGTAGAGATGCGAGGAACGGCCCGATGATGCTCGACGTGCCGCCGACTGTCACCACGATCAGGACGTAGATCATGATTTTGAGCGGAAACGCCGGGTCCAGTCCCAGGATTTCGACGCCAAGTGCTCCGCCGAGGCCGGCGAGACCGGAACCGACCGCAAAAGTCAGCGCAAAAATCCGGTTCACGTCGATGCCGAGCCCGCGGGCGACGCGGCCGTCATCGACCGCTGCGCGCAGGCGGCTGCCGAAGCGCGTGCGTGCGAGGATGTATTGCAGGACCGCGGTCAGCAGCCCACAGATGATGATGATGAGCAGACGATAGCGGCCGATCCCGACGCCAAAAACCGAAAACTGCCCTTGCAATTCGCGCGGGATGCGCACGAACACCTGGCTCGAGCCCATCACGTAGTCGACCGCAGCGACCGACATGAATACGAGCCCGATCGTGAACAGTACCTGATCGAGATGGGACTTGCGGTAGACATGCACATACAGCGTCCGCTCGAACAGCAAGCCGAGCAGGCCGCTGACGAGAAAAGCGAGCGGCAGGGAGAGGAAGAACGGCACGCCAAGGCTGTTCACCAGGGCGACCGTGACGTAGCCGCCGGCCATCGCGAACGAGCCGTGCGCCAGATTGACGAAATTCATCAGGCCTAGCGTGACCGCGAGACCCGAAGCGAGCACGAACAACAGCATGCCGTAGGCGATTCCGTCGAACAGAATGGTCAGCATGCCGGTTTACGTCGCTCGATGATCATAAAATGAGCGCGGCAGCCTAAGCCGCCGCGCCCCTGGATGCACTCACGTTTTACTTCTTGGCCTTGCCGGGGTCCTTCACCGCCTCGAAGGTGGCGAACTCGACGTTGTAGAGTTCGCCGTTCTTCCGCTCGACCTTGCGGATGTAGATGTTCTGGACGATGTCGCGCGTCTCAGGGTCGATGGAGATCGGCCCGCGCGGGCTTTCCCACTTCATGCCCTTCATGGCCGCGAGCAGCGAGTCGCCGTCAATCTTGCCGTCGGCCTTCTGCACCGCTGCGTAGATTAGGTGCATGCCGTCATAACCGCCGACCGACATGAAGTTTGGACGGAAGTGATTGGCCGCTTCAAAGGCCCTCACATAGTCCTTGTTCATCGGCGAATTGTGGTCGGCCGAATACAGGTGCGCGGTCACGACGCCAAGCGCTGCATCGCCCATATTGTTGAGTTCGTCGTCGTCGGTAACGTCGCCCGGCCCGATGAGCTTGACGCCGGCCTTGTCGAGGCCGCGTTCGGCGAATTGCTTCATGAATGTGCCGCCCTGGCCCGACGGCACGAAAATGAAGATCGCATCGGGCTTCGCATCGGCCGCGCGTTGCAGGAACGGCGCGAAATCCGGA
>Ga0207784_1000069_pt1 | contig 18693 bp, 20 predicted proteins | sample LuqExpMetageno66_FD_187823 | JGI IMG/M metagenome (GOLD analysis project Ga0207784, IMG submission 187823) | Tropical forest soil microbial communities from Luquillo Experimental Forest, Puerto Rico - Sample 66 (SPAdes) | ecosystem: Environmental > Terrestrial > Soil > Tropical forest ... | reverse complement strand
CATCATAGAGGCATGCGGTGCCGGAATCGCTCCGACGCTGCAAATTCCGTGCAGCCTCTATTCTCACCGATGCAAGCCGAGCTTGTCCGCCGCCGTCCACGTTCGCCAATTGTCGTGCGGCATCGGGATATTGGTCGAGCCAAGGAACGCGAAGGCGTCATTCACTGCATTGGAGAAGCAAGGCACGCCGCCGACATTCGGGCTCTCGCCAACACCTTTGGCGCCGATCGGATGATGCGGTGACGGCGTCGTGGTCCAGTCGGTTTCCCATTTCGGGGTCTCAACCGCAGTCGGCAGGAAATAGTCCATCAGCGACGCAGTGGTCACGTTGCCCTCATCGTCGTAGTGGATCTCCTGGCCCATGGCGATGCCGAAGGCTTCCGTCAAACCGCCGTGGACCTGGCCTTCGATGATCATCGGATTAATGCGCGTGCCACAATCGTCAAGTGCATAGAACCGCCGTACTTTGCTCGACCCGGTGTCCACGTCCACATCCAGTACGCAAATGTACGCGCCGAACGGATAGGTGAAATTCGGCGGATCGTAGTAATTAATTGCTTCCAGCCCGGGCTCCATGCCTGGCGGCACTTCCTGATAAGCGGCCCAGGCAAGCTCAGTCATGGTCTTGAAGCGTTCTGGGTTGCCTTTTACGCGGAAGCGGTCGACGTCCCATTCAAGATCGTCATCGTGCACCTCCAGCATGTAGGCAGCAATCATCTGGGCTTTTGCTTTGATCTTGCGGCAGGCCATCGCTGTTGCGGCGCCGGACACAGGCGTCGAGCGAGAACCGTATGTGCCGAGGCCATATGGTGCAGTGTCGGTGTTGCCCTCCTCAACAGTGATGTTATCGGCGGGTAACCCCAACTCGGTCGCGATAATCTGGGCATAGGTCGTTTCATGCCCCTGCCCCTGCGACTTGGTGCCGAGGCGGCAAATCCCCGTGCCGGTCGGATGGATACGGATTTCCGCGGAATCGAACATTGCGATGCCGAGGATGTCGCAATTGCGTGAAGGACCAGCGCCTACAATCTCTGTGAAGAACGCAACGCCGATACCCATCAGTTCCCGCGTTTCTCCGCGCTTGAATGCCTCCTGACGTTTCTTCTGCTCTTCGCGGAGCTTCTTGTATCCGACTGTCTCCATCGCCTTTTGAAGAGCGGTCTGATAGTCCCCGGAATCATAAACCCAGCCAAACGCCGAGGTATACGGGAACTGCTCGCGCCGAATGAGATTTTTCATTCGGAATTCAGCCGGATCCATTTTGAGTTTCTGCGCCATGATGTCCATGCCGCGTTCGATCGCATAAGCTGCCTCGGTGACGCGGAATGAACAGCGATATGCAACACCGCCCGGCGCCTTGTTAGTGTAAACGCCATCAACAGAAACATGCGCGGCTGGAAAGTCGTATGAGCCGCTGATAATACTGAAAAGACCAGCGGGCCACTTGGTTGCATTGGCGCACGCATCAAATGCGCCATGATCTGCGACCGTGTAGCAACGTAACCCCGTTACCTTGCCGTCTTTGGTGGCCGCAATTTCCGTTTCCATGTAGAAGTCGCGCGCGAACGCGGTGGTAGAAAGATTTTCGATGCGATCCTCAACCCATTTCACCGGACGACCGGTCGCGATCGATGCAACGATCGCGCAGATGTAGCCTGGATAGGCGCCAACTTTATTGCCAAAGCCGCCGCCAATATCCGGCGCGATCACGTGGATCTTGTTTTCGGGGATCTTTGAAATCAGCGAGCCAACGGTTCGGATGACATGCGGCGCCTGAAACGTGCCCCACAATGTAAGTTCGCTCTTGATCTTGTCGAACGACGCTACGCACTGACAGGTCTCGAGTGGGCACGGGTGCACGCGCGGATAAACAATCATCTCTTTGATCGTGACGTCTGCCTTGGCAAAAGCTGCGTCGGCCTTGGCCTTGTCGCCGGCCTGCCAATTGAAGACGTGGTTGTAATGCTTACGTGGGCCGTGAGCGCCTTCTTTTTTGTCTTTAATATCCTCTCGGATTACCGGTGCAGTGGCAGCCATTGCTTTGAGCGGATCGACGTTGCATGGCAACGCTTCGTATTCGACTTCGACCAGTTCGGCGGCATCGGCCGCGATGTACCGGTCCTCGGCGATGACGAAAGCCACTTCTTGGTTTTGGAACAGCACTTTGCCGTCGGCGAGTACCATTTGCACATCGCCCGCAAGTGTTGGCATCCAGTCTAGATTGACGGTCTTTAGGGTTTCCGCAGTGAGCACCGCCACAACGCCTGGCACCGCGGCCGCCTTAGTCGTGTCGATCTTTTTGACGCGCGCGTGCGCATGCGGTGAGCGGGTGAAATCCCCATACAGCATGCCGGGGAGTTTGATGTCGTCGACGTAATTGCCCTTACCCTGAACGAAGCGGATATCTTCGACGCGCTTGCGCTTGCAGCCCATGCCCTGCAGCTTTTCGGCACGTTCAGCGGAGGTGGGGGTCATGTCGTTCATTCTGCAGCCTCCTGGAACGGCGCGCCGCTTAACTTGGCGGCAGCGTATTGAATTGCTTTGACAATGTTTTGGTAACCCGTGCAGCGGCACAGATTGCCTGAGATCCCGAACCGAATTTCTTCTTCGGTCGGATTTTTGTTTTCCTGCAGCAGACGATAGGCACGCACAATCATGCCGGGCGTGCAGAACCCGCACTGCAGGCCGTGCATTTCGCGAAAAGCGTCCTGCAGCGCGTGGAGCGTTCCGTCCGCGGCGGCCATGCCTTCAATCGTGCGGATATCCGTGCCGTTCGCCTGCACAGCGAACATTGTGCATGATTTCACCGACTTGCCGTCGAGATCGACCGTGCAGGCGCCACAGTGGCTCGTCTCGCAACCGATGTGCGGACCAGTGAGATGTAGTTGTTCGCGCAGGAAATGGACGAGCAAGGTGCGGGGCTCCACGAGCTCCTCCACCTTCTTGCCGTTCACGGTCATGGAAATCTGCGATTTCGCCATGGCTCTCTCCCGTACTCAAAAACCAGCGCGAGCTTTGGCGCGGTCGAGGGCGCGGGTCAGCATTACGCCTGCCATCTTAGTGCGATAGGCAGCTGGCCCACGGCCGTCGCTCGCCGGCGACGTTATCGCTTCCGCGGCAGTGATCGCTTTTTTCACCGTCGCAGCGTCGAGCGCCGAGCCGATCACGATTTTACTCGCCTCTTCTGCCCATAGCGGCGTCTCCGCCACGTTGGTCAAGCCGATTGAGCAACTCGCAACCTTGCCTCCACTTGCAGTCAACACAACTGCTGCTGCAGCGGTCGCGTAATCGCCGACTTTGCGCTTGAGCTTTTCGTAAGCATGGCCATGCCCGGCCGCCGGTACTGGAACACGAATGGCAGTCACGATCTCGCCCGGTTTGAGAGCTGTGACATACGCACCCTGATAGAATTCACGCGCGGAAATGCGGCGTTCGCCGGATTCGCCAACGGCGTGATAGGTCGCATTGAGGCACATCATGACAGCCGGCATGTCGTTGCCCGGATCTCCATTCGCGACGTTACCTCCAATTGTGCCGACATAACGCACCTGTGGATCAGCAATTACAATTGATGTTTCGCTAAGGATCGGAATTTTCTTGGCCAGAAAGTCAGAGGCAATGACCTCGTGCTGTGTTGTCATCGCTCCAATAATGACATCTTCGCCGTCCTCACGAATGCCTTTGAGATCGGCAATGCCAGCAAGATCGATGAGATGCGCCGGGCTTGCGAGCCGCAGCTTCATCATCGGAATTAGACTATGCCCGCCAGCAATGGTGCGTACGTCATCGCCTAGGCTGCCGAGCAGAGTGACCGCTTCCTTGATCGATGACGGACGATGATATGCGAAGGATGCAGGTATCATAGATATACCTCCCCGGACGCCCCAACTGGTCAGCTTGCGTCCTATCCAACTATCCAATGGCTTGAGGCTTTGATGAATTCGCGCCGCCTCGTTGCCGTCCCGGACAAGGGGATCGTAACAACAGGTCGAGGGATTGTGGAAGGGGTTCGGACTTAACCGCGGGTCAACGTCCGTTTTTGCTCGAAACCGGACATGTGCAGTGCAGCATCATATTTAAACCAGTTTTTCAAATAGCGCCTGAGGCTGAGGGTCCATCACGGATAGTATCCAACCCCGCACCCAAGCTGTCCGATCCTGCGCACCACACTGACCTTTTTTACTGGAGTAGCGTCGGCAGGCGGCGGCTTCTTGGCCAAATAAGTGATCTCGGTAATTTTGCCCTCGGGTTTTTGGGCAGCTTCGAATATCTGATGCCCACTGCCTGGAAATGTCCGTATATCTGAACCGGAGGTCTGCCCAGTGATAACAACCCCATCGGAAAGACGGAAACAGAACGGATAGATATTTCCATCCTTAAACCCATCTGTGCCCGCGTTGAACATTTGAATCGCCGCGTTCTGGTCTCGTTGAACGGCGACGACAACGCGAGCAAGCATCTCCTTCGCCTTTTCGGCATCGCCAGGACCCGCGACGGCGATGGAACCTGTTGCCAAGGAAATAAATACTGCAGCAAGGCCTCGCACCGACGGGCTTCCCCATTTACAGTTGGACGAAAAATACTGAACCATGCGACCTAACTCAAGTCATCATAAAATCCGGCGCCCGCGAGCTCGCGCCTGAGCTCACCGAGCTCGACAAACCTGTCTATCGAGCGAAGGAGGTGATCGGGGGAACGTGCCTTTCAAGCGAGAACTCATAGAACAACGCAGCCTGTTCGACTTGCCGAAGTCCCATCATGAGCGTCCAGTCCTGCGCATCAACAGGACTGAATCACTCATCGAACTGCGTCGCAAGCCACGCCTTTTTCAACAGAATCGGCCCTTAGCGGACACGCTCTCGCGCTTCTGCGATGTCTACTTCTGAGGGTAAAGCGGATGCCGCTTACGCCGGCAGATACATGCGGTTTTATGAGTAAACCGCCGTTGGGGGTTTTGCCTTATGGGTAGAGCCAACCTGAGCGGAAAATCCGCTGAAAAATCGGGTTGACTGGTGGAGCCGAGGGGATTTGAACCCCTGACCTCCTCATTGCGAACGAGGCGCTCTCCCAGCTGAGCTACGGCCCCGCCTGGCGGCAGCGGAAGCCGCTGCACGGAGAAAGTTAGGCGAGTGCCGCCATTTAGGGCCAGGGTTTCGGGGTGTCAAGGATCGGGCCGCCGGCAGGTTTGGGCTGCCGTCCGACGACTTCGCCGTTCCTTTGGAACCCCTTTTCCTCGCGCTTGCGAGCGGCTATTCGTCATCGCCGCTGAACGGCGGCGGCACGGAGCCCTCCTGAATGAACCCGTTTCTTTGGCTGCTCGACACTATCATCAACATCTACATCTGGCTGCTGATCGGCTCGGCCGTGCTGTCGTGGCTGATCGCGTTCAATGTCGTGAACACGCGCAATCCGATTGTGCACAGCGTCGGGGACTTTCTCTATCGCGTGACCGAGCCGCTGCTGCGGCCGATCCGGAACATGCTGCCCAATCTGGGCGGCATCGACGTCTCGCCCGTGATCCTGATCATCGGACTGTTGTTCCTCGAGCGGTTCATTTTCTGGGCCTATTACCAGCTTGCCCTCTGATCCCCCGCGGCCCTGGAGCCTCGATTCCAACGGATTGACACTGCACGTGCGGCTGACGCCGAAAGGCGGGCGGGACGCGATCGATGGCGTGGTAACGCTCTCTGACGGGTGCGCGGTGCTCAAGACGCGGGTGCGCGCCGCGCCGAGCGAAGGCGAGGCGAACGACGCGCTGATCCGCTTGATCGCCAAATCGCTCGGTATTCCAACGCGCAACGTGACGGTTGCAGCCGGCGCGACGTCGCGGATCAAACGACTCGTTATCGCCGGTGATGGGGCGGTGCTAACGACAGCGCTGGAGAAGATCTGCGCTTCGCGCTAACACGCCGCCGGAGCGAGGACCCGCAGAGGCATGAGCGCGCGCATCGTCGACGGCAAGGGCATGGCAGCGGCCTTGCGCGCCCGCGTGGCGGCTGAGGTCGCGCGCCTTGCCGCCGAGCACGGTGTGACGCCCGGCATCGCCGTCGTGCAGGTGGGCGCCGAACCCTCAAGCCAGGTGTACGTGCGCAGCAAAGGCAAAGCAGTGAGTGAAGCCGGCATGCGCGCGATCGACCGCACGTTGCCGGTGGAGACCAGCGAGGCCGATTTGCTGGCGGTTATTGGCGGGCTGAATGCCGATGCTTCCGTGCACGGCATTCTCGTGCAGCTTCCGCTGCCGAAGCAGATCGATGCGCACAACATCATCTCTGCGATCGATCCGGCGAAGGATGTCGATGGCTTTCACCCGCTCAATGTCGGCCGCCTGGCGCGCGGGCTGCCCGCGCTCGCGCCATGCACTCCGCTCGGCTGCGTGATGTTGGCAAAAAGCGTGCATGCATCGCTCGAAGGCGTGGAGGCAGTGGTCATGGGGCGCTCCAACATCGTCGGCAAGCCGGTGATGCAATTACTGCTAGCGGAGAACTCGACGGTGACGATCGCGCATTCCAGGACGCGCGATTTGCCAGGCGTGTGCCGACGCGCGGACCTGCTGATCGCGGCGATCGGCAAGCCAGAACTCGTGCGCGGCGACTGGATCAAGCCGGGCGCGACCGTGATCGACGTCGGCATCAATCGCGTACAGGTCGATGGACAGCCGCGGATCGTCGGCGACGTGGCGTTCGAGGAAGTGGCGCAAGTTGCCGGCGCGATCACCCCGGTGCCCGGCGGCGTCGGACCGATGACGATCGCATGCCTGCTACTCAACACCTTGCGGGCCACCTGCGCCGCGCATCGTCTGCCTTGCCCAGCCATTTAGCGGGCAAGCCGCTGACCACAATGTGAGCGGTACCGCATCTGCGGTTTCGATAACCTCCCCGCACTCACCAACGCAAATCGGGAAAACGTCGATGAACTTGGCTGTCAGGATATTCACGGGCGCGGCGGCGGCCCTTGCTTGCTCTTCGCTGGCGAGCGCGCAGGGGCTGGTCACGCAGAAGAATCTCTCGCTCGGAATGGCGGAGGCCATCGCGGAAGCGGCGCTAGCCAAGTGCGAGAGCATGGGGTTCAAAGTGTCGGCTGCGGTCGTCGACCGCGGCGGGCAGACCATCGTGATGCTGAAGGGCGACGGGTCGGGCCTGAACACGCCGGAAGGCGCCGAGCGAAAGGCCTACACGGCGCGCGCTTTCAGCCAGGCCTCTGCGGATTTCGTTAAGCGCCTGAAGGACAGGCCGGAGACGGTCGGCTCGATGCACTACACGCGCGTGCTCGCGTTGGCGGGCGGATTGCCGATCAAGGCCGGTGACGAAGTTGTCGGCGCCGTGGGGGTGTCCGGTTCGCCCGGTAGAGACGAGGAATGCTCGCAGGCCGGCATCGACAAGGTCGCGAACGAGCTGAAATAGCGCACGCGGGGCGCGCGCTCATGTATGAGCTGAAAATGAAATCGCCGGGACAATGCCCGGCGATCTTCTCGAAACCGATTGCAGTGTGATCAGCCCTGCCAGGCGTAGGCGACCTTGTCGAGCGTCTTGGCTCCAAAACGTTCTGAGGATCGCGCGACAGCGCGACCGCCGAGCGCGCGGTAAAACTCCATCGCTGGCTCGTTGTCCGAGAGCGCCCACACGACGAGGCTCTTCAGTCCACTCTGCACCAGATCCTTGCGCGCGGCCGAAAACAGGCGGCGGCCGAACCCGAGACCCTGGAATTCGGGACGCAGATACAGCTCGTAGATCTCGCCATCGTAGAACAGGCTGCGCGCGCGGTTGCGCCCGTAGTTAGCGTAACCCGCAACGCGATCGCCGAACTGCAGGAGAGTGATGCGGCTGCCTTTGCGAATCGCCGAGTCCCACCAATCCGGTCCGCGACGATTAACCAGCTTCTCGAGCTCCGCTCCCGGAATGATTCCGCGGTAAGCGGACCGCCACGCCTCGTCGTGAGTCTCGGCGACGTCCGGGGCGTCGGACATCTTGGCACGGCGAATCTCGAGAAGGGTCGTACTCATGGTGCAAATAGAAGCAACGAACTCTGGGGCCTTCAAGCCCTATCGTTAACGATGGGTTAACGGTGTGGATTACGGGCCACAGCTATGGTGGAGCCGCTTGTTCGCATTGAGGAAAGCATGCGGCGGAAATGCGCCGCATTCTTCGAAAACTACTCCGAAAGCGCGTTCCTTTTGACCTGAATCAACTACGCCGTACCTGGGAAGCTAGACCGCCTCGGCTTCCTTGCTGCGCTCGGCTTTCTTGCGGTCGTTCTCGTCCAGCAACTTCTTGCGCAGCCGTATCGACTTCGGCGTCACCTCGACCAGTTCGTCGTCCTGGATGTAGGCGAGCGCCTTTTCCAGCGTCATGCGGATCGGCGGCGTAAGCCGGATCGCCTCGTCCTTCGAGGTCGTGCGGATATTAGTGAGTTGCTTGCCCTTGAGCACGTTGACGATTAGATCGTTGTCGCGCGTGTGTTCACCAACGATCATGCCGATGTAAACCTTCCAGCCCGGCTCGATCATCATCGGCCCGCGGTCTTCCAGATTCCACAGCGCGTAGGCGACCGCCTCGCCCTTGTCGTTCGAGATCAAAACGCCATTGCGCCGGCCCTGGATCGCGCCCTTGTAGGGTGCGTAGGAATGGAAGATTCGGTTCATGATCGCGGTGCCGCGCGAGTCGGTGAGCAGTTCGCCCTGGTAGCCGATCAGTCCGCGCGTCGGCGCGTGGAAAACGAGCCGCACGCGTCCGCCGCCGGAGGGTTTCAGCTCCGTCATCTCGGCCTTGCGCTCGGACATCTTCTGCACGACCACGCCGGAATAGTCCTCGTCGACGTCGATCACGACCTCTTCGATCGGCTCTTCCAATTCGTCGTTCTCGTTGCGACGGAACAGCACTTTCGGCCGCGACACCGAAAGTTCAAATCCCTCGCGGCGCATCGTTTCGATCAAAATACCAAGCTGCAGTTCCCCGCGGCCGGCGACCTCCATCGAATCCTTCTCGTCGCTCTCGCGCACGCGCAGCGCGACGTTGCCTTCCGCTTCGCGCAGCAGACGGTCACGGATCATGCGGCCTGTGACCTTCGAGCCCTCCGTGCCGGCGAACGGCGAGTCGTTCACGCGGAAGGTCATCGACAAAGTCGGCGGATCGATCGGCTGCGCCGCCAGCGGCGCCTCGACCGACGGGTCACAGATGGTCATCGCCACGGTGGCGTTCGGAAGACCCGCGAGCGCGACGATGTCGCCGGCCTCGGCCTCTTCGACCGGCTGGCGCTCGAGCCCACGGAAAGCGAGCACCTTCGTGATGCGGCCATTCTCGATGAGCTTGCCGTCGCGATCGAGCGCCTTAACGGCTTGGTTCGGCTTCACGGCACCGGAGGTAATACGGCCGGTGATGATGCGTCCGAGATAGTTGTTGGCCTCAATAATGGTGCCGAGCAGCCGGAACTGCCCTTCCTCGACCTGAGGCGGCTGCACGTGGCGCAGCACCAAATCGAACAGCGGCTTCATGCCCTGGTCCTGCGGACCTTCGAGCGATTCAGCCATCCAGCCCTGCTTCGCCGAGCCGTAGAGAATCGGAAAATCGAGTTGCTCGTCGGTCGCATCGAGCGCGGCGAACAGATCGAACACCTCGTTCACGACCTCGGTCGCGCGCGCATCGGGACGATCGACCTTGTTGATCACGACGATGGGCTTGAGCCCCATCTTCAGCGCCTTGGAGACGACGAACTTCGTCTGCGGCAATGGGCCTTCCGCCGCGTCGACCAGCACCAGCGCGCCGTCCACCATATTGAGGATGCGCTCGACCTCGCCGCCGAAATCGGCGTGGCCGGGCGTGTCGACGATGTTGATCCGCGTGCCCTGCCATTCGACCGAGGTCGCCTTGGCCAGGATGGTGATGCCGCGCTCGCGCTCGAGATCATTGGAATCCATCGCGCGTTCGACCTGACGCTCGTTTTCGCGATAAACGCCGGATTGCTGCAGGAGCCGGTCGACCAGAGTGGTCTTGCCGTGGTCGACGTGCGCGATGATGGCGACGTTGCGGAGTTGCATATTGTCCGGGTTCCGAAAATCAAAGCGCGGGCCACTTTGCCAAGGGCCCGCGACACTCTGTTGCGCCGCAATATAGTCATCACTGCGGCAGAAGCAACGCCCCCTACACCCCTGCGGGACGGCTCCAGGGACCGAGTTTCACGCCTTTCGGCAACGATTCCTTCAGCATCATCATCTCGGCGATGGTCTCGTTGGTAACCAGACCGACGAGCTTGCCATCGCGATCGGTCACGCCGACCGCCGGCGCCGATTTATCCTGCAACAGCTTGAGCGCCTGCTCCAGCGTCGCGCGATGGCCGATCACCGGCAACTGCGAGCTCATCGCGTCGGCGACGCTTGCATCCGGCCCGAGCGTCTTGATCGCGCGGATGAGATCCGCGCGGCCGAGCACGCCGACCGGCTTGCCCGCATCGTCGACCACCGGAAACTCGCCCTGCGCCGTCTGCAACAGCGCATGCACCGCCTCGTCGATATGCGCGCGCGGCACCAACGTGAGAAACTGCGTGCGCATCGCGACGCTCACCGGCACGCCGCGGGAGACGGCACGCAAGGCGACCATGTGCGCCTCCGACGACGCGGCGAGATAGACGAAGATCGCGATGAAGATCAGCAGCGGATTATACAAAAGCCCGAAGAAGCCGAGCGCTAGGGCGACGAACTGGCCGATATGCGCGGCGATTTCGGTCGCGCGCACGTAGCCGAACTTGCTTGCCAGCGCGGCACGCAAAACGCGGCCGCCATCCATCGGGAAGGCAGGAATTAAATTGAACAGCGCGAGGAAGATGTTGACAGCGGCGAGCCGGTCCAGCATCGAAATGTGCATGTCTTCGACGGCTGCAGCATGCGGCACCATGATGTCCGCGCCGAGCAGAATGAGCACGCCCGCGATGGCGACGTTCACCAGCGGCCCGGCAATCGCGATGAGAAATTCCTGGCCGGATTCTTCCGGGATGCGCTCGAGCTGCGCGACGCCGCCGATCGGCAAGAGCGTGACGTAAGGCGTCGTGACGCCAAAGGCGCGTGCCGTGAAGATGTGCCCGAACTCGTGCAGCAGCACACAGAAGAACAACAGCAGCACGAACGCCACGCTGTTCCAGGCGCTCGGCAATCCACCCGCCGCGTAGTTGGCAACGAAAATCCAGGCGAGAAAAATCACGAAGGTGAGGTGGATGCGGACGACAGTGCCCGCGACGCGACCGATATTCAATGACCAGGACATGGAAACCCCGTGACATCAGGCCCGTTCTGGTCAGATAAGGGTTCCGCCCGCGCATTGCGAGGCGGCCGGTAGCCTACGGAGCCGCCCGATGGCACAGAAGCTCGCTGCAGAATCCCGCAAGGCCGCGCTCGCCCGGCTGTCCGGCTGGTCGGAAGTGTCCGGCCGCGACGCGATCTCGAAGACCTTTACGTTCAAGAACTTCAATGAGGCGTTCGGCTTCATGACCCGCGCCGCGCTGGTCGCGGAGAAGATGGATCACCATCCGGAATGGTCGAACGTCTACAAGACCGTGAACGTGACGATGTCGACGCATGACGCGGGCGGGCTGACGGAGCTCGACGTGAAGCTCGCCGAGGCGATGGACAAGATCGCCGGCGGTTAGGCTTGCGCTAGCATGCGCGGGAAACCAGATGCCAGCTCATGGTATTCGCAAGCGCGGCATTCCGGCGCGGATCGCAGGCCGGGAAAGAGGACGGTGCCTTGCGCCAGGACTTCTGGCGCAAGCTGCGCCGCGTCGCCGCGCATCTTCCCTTTGCGGAAGACTTGCTCGCAGCCTACTACTGCGCGTTCGACCGCGCGACCCCGATGCAGGTAAAGGCGACACTGTTCGCGGCGATTGCCTATTTCGTGCTGCCCTTCGACGCCATTCCTGACATGCTTCCGGTGATCGGGTTCACCGATGATGCGGCCGTGCTCGCGGCGGCAATCAGGCTGGTTGCGAGCCACATGCGGCCGGAGCACCGGCAGGTAGCGAAAGAGAAATTGCAGGAATTGAACAACTTGTGACTGTCGTCCGCACGAAGCGCGGACTCATACCACGCAGCATTTCCCTACGCATCCCTACGTAGCATTTCCGCATCAGCCGGTTGTCGGGCTGCAACGCGTCTCGTAACCTCCTTTTCCACACAATCGGCAAGCGCCGCAATAATAGGATATCGAGGAGGACCCGCATGTCCGCACTGAGACCACTCGCCCTCGCCGCCATTCTGCTCGGCACGATGACGGCCACGCAGGCGCAGGAGAAAGTCTGGAAGCACGGCATGCTGGAGGCGAAGGCCGACTCCGGCATCATCGGTATGGTCGCGACGCGCGACTTCGCCAAGAAGCAGGGGCTGAAGGTCGAGCTTACGCAGATCAAGGCCGGCGCCACGCTGATGAAAGCGCTGATCGCGGGCGAGATCGACAGCGTCGACATGGGCGCGGCGGAAGAAATCGTCGCGGCCGCGCGCGGCACCGGTGTGAAGATCGTCGGCTGCAACTGGCCGGGAATGCCGCAGGTCGTACTGGCGAAGACTGCGATCAAGACGCCGCAGGATTTGAAGGGCCACACGGTCGCGATCTCGGCGCCCGGTTCGCTGCCGGATCTCGTGTTCAAGGGCATGCTGCAGGAAAAGAAGGTGCCGCTGGCCGACGTCAAACTCGCGCCGCAAGGTGCCGACCTCGATCGCTACAAATCGCTGGTCTCAGGCATCACTGACGCTGCGGTCGTATCGAACGAGTTCGTACCGGTGATGCCGAAAGACGTGCACGTGCTGATGTCGGCGACCGACGTCGTGCCGAAGTTCCTGCGTTTGTGCATCGCAACCAATGCGGGCGTGCTGAAGAACAAGCGCGACGAATTGATCAAATTCATCGCGGCGGAAATGGAGGCGTACAAATTCGCCGAGGAGCATCCGCAGGAGGCGGTCAATCTCGCACACGAAATGACGCATACCGGAACCGAGGACAAGCGCGCGGGCTTTATCGTCAATCAGGCGATCGAGAACAAGCAGATCGATCCGAACCTCGCCATCCCCGAGGACCGCATCGAGTGGATGGAAGAGCTTTTCGCAGGCGCAAACGTCATCCCGAAGGCGCGGCCGGTTGCCGATCTCGTGGACAAGAGCGTGCGCGACGACGCGGCGAAACTCGCGGGGAAATAACAAGCTTCGGGGGGCGCCACGCGGAACAGCCGACAAGGGGCGCGTCACCGGTTTGAAACCCAATCTCGGCGAGGAACCGCAAGGTGACGGTCGACATGGGCTGACGCCCAGAGATGCTTCGTGCAGATGAAGCGCGTTGCGGCGGAGATCGCGGGGAAGCAGCGCAACCATCTGCCGCTCGTGCCGGATTTGAAGCAGGTCGAACCGAAGGCTTAAGCGAGCGAAACGGCGGAAGCTGGTACTGCGGTTACTCCCGAATAGCAGCCATTGTCACTCACACTTGGTGGCCTGGCAGAGCTTTTCCAATTCGGGCCACGGCCGATAGGCCGCGCCGGCGCACTGGCCCGGCGCTGCATCGATCAGTTGATTGAGGCGGCCGGCGTAGAACCAGCCGATGTGCTCCTTCGGCCCCATGAACTGGCCGCTGGGATCGCGTGAATTCTCTCGCACGCAGATGGAATAGCGCTGCTCCTGGCCGCTCGAGCGCAGCACCGGATCGCTGACGGCGGCGTCGCGCACGTTCGCCGGATTGTCGAGCGACTTTTGCAATGTGTTGAGGATTTCGCGGCGGTAATCCGTCGGGACGATATTTGGATCAACCGCTACTTCCTTGTTCGCGTTCGAGCATGCTCCAAGCCCCGCCGCGGCCAGCAGCAGAAAAATCCCCCCGCGCATTCCGTCCCCCGTTCAGTTCTTTTTTGAACGCTGGCGCCGTTGCCCAAGCGTGCGCAGACGCAGTGCGTTGAGCTTGATGAAGCCTTCCGCGTCCTTCTGGTCGTAAGCGCCCTTGTCATCCTCGAACGTCACCAGCGTAGACGAATAGAGCGACGCTGGGCTCTCGCGGCCGGTGACGATCACATTGCCCTTGTACAATTTCAGCCGCACGTCACCTTCGACCATATCCTGTGACTTGTCGATGGCCGCCTGCAGCATCTCACGTTCCGGCGAGAACCAGAACCCGTTGTAGACCAGCTCGGCATAGCGCGGCATCAATTCGTCCTTGAGATGGCCGGCTCCGCGGTCGAGCGTGATCGATTCAATCGCCCGATGCGCCTGCAGGAGGATCGTGCCGCCGGGCGTCTCGTAAACGCCGCGCGACTTCATGCCGACGAATCGGTTCTCGACGAGGTCGATGCGGCCGATGCCGTTGTCATGTCCGAGCTTATTCAGCGCCGCGAGCAAGGTCGCGGGCGACATGTCCTTGCCGTTGAGGCTCACCGCATCTCCGCGCTTGAAGCCGATCCTGATTTCGGTCGGCTTATCGGGCGCCTCCATCGGCGAGATGGTGCGCTGATAGACGATCGACGGCGCTTCCTTGGCCGGGTCCTCCAGCACTTTGCCTTCGGAAGACGAGTGCAGGAGGTTGGCGTCGACCGAGAACGGCGCCTCGCCTTCTTTGTCCTTGGTGATCGTAATCTGGTGGTCGCGCGCGAACTGCAGCAATTCCTCGCGGCCCTTGAATTTCCATTCCCGCCACGGCGCGATGATTTTGATGCCCGGCTCGAGCGCGTAATAGGAAAGCTCGAAACGCACCTGATCGTTGCCCTTGCCGGTCGCGCCATGACAGACGGCGTCGGCGCCGACCTTGCGGGCGATGTCGATCTGAGTCTTCGCGATCAGCGGCCGTGCGATCGAGGTGCCGAGCAGATACTGACCCTCATAGACGGTATTTGCGCGGAACATCGGGAACACGAAGTCGCGCACGAATTCTTCGCGCAGATCCTCGATGAAGATGTTCTCCGGCTTGATGCCGGCGCGCAGCGCCTTCTCTCGCGCGGGGCCGAGCTCCTCGCCCTGGCCGAGATCGGCGGTGAATGTCACCACTTCGCAGCCATACGTCGTCTGCAGCCATTTCAGGATGATCGAGGTGTCGAGGCCGCCGGAGTAGGCGAGCACGATCTTTTTGACGCTTTTGTCAGACATAGACGGGCTTTCTGGCTCGGCCGGGCGTGGCCCGGCAGTGTTCGGCCGGTGTTGAACTCAAGCCGCCGCTCAAGGTCAAGGCCGGGCCGTAGACCCTACCCCGTCACGTCCTGGTAGACGTCCACGTCGGCGCTGCCGGCAAGCATCTGCTTCCAGCCTTGCAGGAAGGTCCGGACCATCGGGTCGGATGCGACCTTCTGCCGGTTCAATTCCAGCGCGGCGGCGGCCTCATATTCGATCTCGATCAGGAACTGCGCTGGGTCGTCGACATTCTGCAGCACACGGAAATTCGCGGCGCCCAGCGCGCGATAGAACGGCGTCGCGGTCCGCATGAGCGAGAGAACCTGCTGCGGGTCGCCGAGCGCCCGCGCCTTCATCTGCAGGATGCGTTTAACCTTGTCCGCGTCGGCCATGTCCAACCTCTTCCGGCCGATCTTATCCTGCGCGGCGCCCGAAAAGCGAGAACCGGGCAAGCCTCTCGTCGAGCGCCTTGTCGTCGAGCCGCGTCGCCGGCCAGCGGTAGATCAACGCGTACGCCAGCCAAATCAGGAGAAAGGTGAACACACCGGCGAAGATCGTGTCGGACGGGAAATGTGCGCCCGCCATCATCCGGATCGCCGCCATGAACGCGGTCAGGGCTAATGCGCCGACAAACGCCAGCGGCTGCCATGGGCCTGGCACGAGCGCAGCGGGCGCGAAGGTCCAAGCGACGGTCGCGACGTCGCCGGAGACGAACGAGCAGTTGTTCGGACATTCGCCGCGCGGGTCCCACCACGGCACGAAGTGCTCGCTTCCGCCAAACTGGGTGACGTCGATGGGCCGCGAACGTCCCCAATGGTCTTTCAGTGCGACGTTCACCAGCAGACCGGGACCGAGCAGCATCGTGACGATAAGGAACACGGCGGCCCGCGCCGAAATCAGCATCGGTCGGCGCGGCACTATCAGCTTCCACACGACCGCGATGACGACGGGCAGCAAGAAGACGAAGCCTGCGTTCAGGGCGATGTTGTGCACCTTGAGCAGGGTCGGCGAGAGTCGCCAGGCGAACGTGTTCCCGTTCGCGTCGGTCACCGCATAGAACAGTTCGGCGATGCGCAAATCGAGCGACGGAATCAGGCCGAATACGAGGCCGGCGATGACGCCGATCGCGAGCGCCACGATCAATCCAGTGCGGTGCATGCTCCCCTTTCGACCGCGCCATTCGAGGGCGGCCGAAGCGCGGTCTAGCGGAGGCGTGTGGAAATGGAAAGGCGGGGCAACGTCGGCAAGGCCGGCAATGCTAAGCTCGCGGCATGTCCGACCCCCGCCTCGACTTCTGGTTCGAGTTCGCCTCGACCTACTCCTATCCGGCGGCCATGCGCATCGCCGAACTTGCGCACGCTCGCGGCGTGAGCGTGCGCTGGCGGCCATTCCTGCTGGGGCCGATCTTCAAGGCGCAGGGCTGGACCACGTCGCCGTTCAACATCTACCCGGCGAAGGGCGCGTATATGTGGCGCGACCTCGAGCGGATCTGCGCCGCACAGAGCCTACCTTTCGTGCGGCCGGAACTGTTCCCGCAGAACACGCTGCTGACGGCCCGCGTCGCGCTGATCGCTTTCGAGCAGGGCTGGGGCGAAGATTGGACCTACGCGGTGTATCGCAGCGAATTCGGGGCAGGCCGGGACATTGGTGAAGCCGGCGTCGTGGAGAACGTATTGAAAAAGCTGGGTCGCGATGCCGACGCGGTTATCCCTCAGGCGCAGTCGGACGCGGTGAAGGCTGCGCTTCGCGCGCAATGCGAGGAAGCGCAGGCGCTCGGCATTTTCGGCGCACCGAGCTTCGTGACCGCCGACGGCGAATTGTTCTGGGGCAACGACCGGCTTGAGGCCGCGCTCGACTGGGCTAGGCGCTGAGCACGCGCTTCTCGCGCCAGCGGCCCGCATTGCGGCCGGCGATCAGCCAATACACGAAACCAAACACTGCGCCAGACGCGGCGGCGATCTCCGCCTCACGCGAAATCGGGGGCGGCGGGGCATCAATGGATTCCTCGTACGAGGGTCGCGCAAGACCGCTGCTGTAATAGCTGGCAAGCAGCAGGAGGGCGCCGGCGAGCGTGTTGATCAGCAGCGAACGGATTTTGAATGTCTCGGCGATCGCGATGCAGATCGCCAGCGGCAGGAGCGCAACTGCGCCGGTGAACACGCTGCCGACGAACGCGATTCCCCAGAAGATGAAACGCTCTCCGGGATCGCCGGTGCCCTGCCACTGGGGCCCAAGAATGCCGAGCGCGATCGCGATACCGGCCGCGATGCTGGCGACAATGACGGCGAAGATGATGACGAAGATGCGACCGAGGAGGGACATGCGTTCCCTCACACTACTCCGTCATCGCCATCGCGCGCAGCGCCATACGCTCGCGTGCTGACAGCTTTTCGGTCGCGCTCTTGAGCTGGCCGCAGGCGGCGAGGATGTCGCGCCCTCGCGGCGTTCGTACTGGCGAGGCGTAACCGGCATCGAACACGACCTGCGAGAATTTCTCGATCTGCTCCCAGTCGGAGCACTCGTATTGGCTGCCCGGCCAGGGATTGAACGGGATCAAATTGATCTTCGCCGGAATGCCTTTGAGCAGCCGCACTAGGGCCTTCGCATCCGCGATCGAATCGTTGACGTCCTTGAGCATCACATATTCGAAGGTGATGCGCTTCGCGTTTGAGACACCGGGATAATTGCGGCACGCTTCGAGCAGTTCGGCAATTGGATATTTGCGATTCAGCGGCACGAGCTCGTTGCGCAGATCGTCGCGCACCGCGTGTAGCGAGACTGCGAGCATGCAGCCAATCTCGGCGCCGGCGCGCGTGATGTTCGGCACGACGCCGGACGTGGACAAAGTTATGCGCCGCTTGGAGATGCCGATGCCCTCGCCGTCGGAGACGATCAGCAGCGCGTCGCGCACGGCCCCGAAATTGTACAAGGGCTCGCCCATGCCCATCATCACGATGTTGGTGATGCAGCGGTCGCCCGTCGGCACGACCCCATCGGTCGGCCGGATTCCGCCGGGCCAATCGCCGAGCCGGTCGCGCGCTGCCATCACCTGCCCGACGATCTCGCCAGCGGTGAGGTTGCGCACCAGCCGCTGCGTGCCGGTGTGGCAGAACGAGCAATTCAGCGTGCAGCCGACCTGGCTGGAGACGCAGAGCGTGCCGCGTTCCGTGTCGGGGATGTACACGCACTCGACCTCATGCGGCCGGTCTTGCGTCTCGCCGGGCATCCGCATCAGCCATTTGCGCGTACCGTCGACAGAGACCTGCTCGGCGACGACCTCGGGCCGCTCCAGCGTGAAACGCTCGGCCAAGGCCGCGCGCAAATCCTTCGACACGCTGGTCATTGCGTCGAATGAGGTGAAGCCTCGGAAGTAGATCCAGTGCCAGAGCTGCTGCACGCGCATCTTGCGCTGCGTCGCCGGCACGCCGACGCTGCCGAGCGCGTCGCCGAGCTCTGCCCGCGTCAGCCCGACGAGCGACGGCTTCGTCGGCGCGACGTAGCGCTCAAGCGGCGATTTTTCGATCGGTGTGGCAGCGAGGGACATCGCCCTTATCTAGGCGGGATCGACGCGTGCCGCC
>Ga0207784_1000064_pt1 | contig 19025 bp, 11 predicted proteins | sample LuqExpMetageno66_FD_187823 | JGI IMG/M metagenome (GOLD analysis project Ga0207784, IMG submission 187823) | Tropical forest soil microbial communities from Luquillo Experimental Forest, Puerto Rico - Sample 66 (SPAdes) | ecosystem: Environmental > Terrestrial > Soil > Tropical forest ... | reverse complement strand
CGAGCCGGCGCCTGAGCATCCGGTCGAAGCGGTCGAGGTAGAGGTAGATCACTGGCGTGATGTAAAGCGTGAGCAACTGGCTCAGCACAAGACCGCCGACCACCGCGACGCCGAGCGGCTGGCGCAGCTCGGCGCCCGCGCCCGTGCCGAGCGCGATCGGCAGCGTGCCGAAGATCGCCGCGAAGGTTGTCATCATAATCGGCCGAAAGCGCAGCATAGCGGCTTCGCGGATCGCGGCCTCCGCCGAAAGGCCGACGCGGCGGCGCTCGATGGCGAAGTCAATCATCATGATCGCGTTCTTCTTCACGATGCCGACAAGCATCACGATGCCGATCATCGCGATCACCGACAGATCCATGCGGAACAGCATCAGGATCAGGATCGCGCCGATGCCGGCGGACGGCAGACCCGAGATGATGGTAATCGGATGGATGAAGCTCTCATACAAAATACCAAGCACCACGTAGGCGGCGAAGATCGCCGCCAGGATTAGTATACCCTGGCCGCGCAATGAATCCTGGAACACCTGCGCCGTGCCTTGGAAGCCTGTGGTGATCGTCGCCGGCAGCCGTTGTTCACGCTCAAGGTTCTGGATCGCGTCAACCGCTTGCCCGAGCGAGAAGCCCGGCGCTAGGTTGAACGAGATGGTCACCGCCGGCTGCTGGCCTTGGTGATTGACCTGCAGCGGCCCAACCGTGGGCTCGAATTTTGTGACCGCCGACAGTGGAACGACGGTGCCGTTGGTGGTTTTCAGATAAATGCGCGCGAGGTCGTCTGGGCCCGCTTGAAACTCAGGCTGCGCCTCAAGGATGACCTGGTAGGTGTTAACCGGCGAGTAAATCGTCGCCACTTGCCGCGCACCGAAGGCGTTGTAGAGCTCCTGTCGCACCTGATCGACGCTTAGCCCATAAACAGCGGATTTCTCGCGGTCGACCTGAATCGTGACTTGCGGGTTCTTGATGTAAAGGTCGGTGGTGACGTCAAGCAACCCAGGAATTTGCGCGATTTTGTCGCGCAGTTCCGGCGCCAGCCGATACAGTGTAGCAGTGTCGTTCGATTGCAGCGTGTACTGATACTGGCTTTTGTCGAGCTTGCCACCGAGGTTGATGTTCTGGATAGGCTGGAAAAAGATCCGAATGCCGGGAACAATATTGGCGTTCTTGCGCAAGCGCGCGGTAATTGTCGCCAGACTGTCGCGCTCTTTGCGCGGCTTGAGCGCCACCAGCATGCGCCCGCTGTTGCCAACGGTGTTCGGGCCGCCGGCGCCGACGGTTGAATTGACGTAAGCCACCGCTGGGTCCTTCCGCACGATGTCGGCGACCCGCCGCTGGAGTACGCTTAGCGCCGGGAAGGAAATGTCGGTGGAGCCTTCAGTGATGCCGACGACGTAGCCGGTATCCTCGGTTGGGAAGAATCCTTTCGGCACCACTACATAAAGCCACAGCGTGCCGCCGATGGTCACCAGCGTGAGCCCCAGCATGATCGATTTGGCCCTGAGCACGAGATCGAGCGTCCATTCGTAAGCGCGCAGCATCAGCTCGAACAGACGCTCAAAATTGCGCAGCAAGATATTTTGTTTCTCGCCGTGATAGCCCTTGAGAACGCGCGCGCACAACATCGGCGTCAGCGTCAGCGAGACGAAGCCAGAGAGGACGATCGCCACGGATATTGACACTGCAAATTCGCGGAACACGCGCCCGACCATACCGCCCATCAACAGCACCGGGATAAACACTGCAATCAGCGAGAAAGTGATCGATATGATCGTGAAGCCGATCTCGCGTGAGCCTTTCAGCGCCGCCTCGAACGGCCGCATGCCGCCTTCGACGTGGCGGACGATGTTCTCCAACATGACGATGGCGTCGTCGACCACGAAGCCTACGGACAGCGTCAGCGCCAATAGTGTCATGTTGTTAATCGAAAAACCGAACGCGTACATCGCCGCGCAAGTGCCGATCAGGGACACCGGAACCGCCAGCGCCGGAATAATGGTGGCCGAAACTTTGCGCAGGAACAGGAAAATTACCAAAATAACAAGTGCGATCGCGATCGCCAACGTTTCCTGCACATCGGTGACCGCGGCACGGATGGAGATGGAGCGGTCGAACAGTGGCTGCATCTGAACGGAGGGTGGCACTTGGGCCCGCAAGTTCGGCAGAATATCGCGCACCATGTCAACGACCTGCACGGTGTTGGCGTCGGGCTGGCGCTGGATCGCCAGCACAATGGCGCGGGCATCGTTGAACCAGGTTGCGATCTTGTCGTTCTCGACGCTATCGATCACCCGCGCGATCTGGTTGAGCTTGACCGGCGCGCCCTTGCGATAGGTTACGACGACGTCACGATAGTCAGCCGCATGTTCGATCGCGCTGGTCGCCGTCAGCGTCACGCTTTGCTTCGGTCCGGTCAGCGTGCCCACAGGCGTCGAGGAATTGGCCTTGGCGACGACGCCGCGCACGTCGTCGAGCGAGATATTGCGCGCCGCTGCCTCAGTCGGATTGACCTGGACGCGCACGGCAAATTTCTGCGCACCATAAACCAGCACTTGGGCGATGCCGGGCAGCTGCGAAATCTGCGGCGCCAGCACGGTTTCCGCATAATCGTCCACGGTCGACAGCGGGACCGTGTCGGAGCGCAAGCTCACATAGAGCACCGGGAAGTCGCCCGGATTAACCTTGCGGAAGGTCGGCGGCGTCGTCATTTCGACCGGCAACAAACGCGCCGCGGTGGCAAGCGCGGTCTGCACATCGAGCGCCGCGCCGTCGATGTTACGGCCAAGGTCGAACTGGATCGTGATCTGCGTGATGCCGAGCGACGACGATGAATTCATCGACGAAATGCCGGCAATCGTAGAAAGCTGCCGCTCGATCGGCGAGGCCACCGACGCCGCCATGGTCTCTGGGCTCGCTCCCGGCAACTGCGCAATGATCTGGATTGTCGGGAAATCCACCGCCGGCAGCGCCGCAACCGGCAATAGTCGATAAGCGAACACGCCGAAAACGATCAGCGACGCCGTCATCAACGTCGTCAGCACCGGGCGTCGGATACAGGTTTCCGAGATATTCATAGATCAGCTGCCCGCGACCTTGGGCTGGCGCGGGTTGACGCGCGTGCCGTTAGACAGCAGCAATTGACCGTCGGTCACGACGGTTTCGCCGCCGTTGAGCCCTTTGCTGATCACCGATTGGCTGCCGACCGTGCGGTCGACCGTCACAGGCTGCACATTGGCGACGTTGTCGTTGATCACGAAGACGAAGTTGCCGGTCTGACTGACTTGCACGGCATTCGAGGGTACCACCACCGCGTCCTCGACCCGCAAGGTCAGTTCAACGGTCACCAGCGTACCTGGCCAGAGCACCTCGTTTTCATTCGGCATGGTGGCGCGAATGGTCGCCATTCCGGTCGCCGAATCCACGGTGTTCTCAATCATCGTCACTTGTCCGCTGGCGCGCTTCCGCTCGCCCGGAATGATGGCTTCAATGGTGGCGGATTCCGCGGCCAGAGCCTGGCGGATTTCTGGCAAGACCTTCTGCGGCACCGTGAAGGTGACGTAGACCGGCGCCATCTGATTGATTGTTGCCATCGGCGTGGCGTCGGCCTGGCGCACGAAATTGCCGACTTTGACCGCCGCCGCACTGATGCGTCCATTGATCGGGGCGGTGACATTGCAATAGCTCAACTGGACCTTGAGGTTCTGGAGCAGACCTTCATCGGCTTTGATTGCCGCGCGGTACACGTCGGACTGCGTCTTGGCATTGTCGAGATTGACCACTGGCGTCGCGTTCTTGGCGACAAGGTCTGTGAAGCGCGCTACGTCGCGTTCGGCGCCGGCGAGCTGCGCTTTATCGCGCGCAACTATGCCCTCGGTCTGCGCAATTTGTGCCTGGATGGTGCGACCGTCGAGCGTGAACAGCGGATCGCCCTTCTTGACCTCGGCGCCGTCGCGAAAGTGCACGGCGGTGATCGCGGTGTCGACCCGCGTCTTGATAGCGACGCTGGCGATCGGCGTTACATTGCCCAGCGAGTCAATGCGCACCGGGGTTGGCTTCCGCTCGGCGGTCGCAACCTCAACGGGAACGGCGTTGGCCTCGTCTTGGGAACGGGCGGCAACCCCGTTGCCCGCCCATTGAGCGCGCGCCAATAATACAACGCCGATCAGGGCGATTGCTGCCACCCCAAATAGCCACTTTCGTTGCTTCATCGGCGATTATCCGGCCTGGTTTGACAGATTCCCTGCCCAGCCTCCTCGATCCATGGGTACGACGGCGTTCGCACCACTATCGGGCCGCGTCTTTCTACCACAGAAACGGGAATGAGTGCATATCCCTGCGCCTGCTGGTAAACACCCAAGACTCTGGTTTTCTTTAGTTCTTTAGCCGGCACCTTGCGTATGCGCATCGCAACATGGAACGTCAATTCGATCCGCCAGCGGCTGGACCACTTGCAGGCTTGGCTGAAGGAACGCGAGCCCGACATCGTCTGCCTGCAGGAAATCAAATGCGTCGACGACGCCTTCCCGCGCGAGAACTTCGAGAGACTAGGCTACAACGTGGCGGTGCACGGGCAGAAGACCTTCAACGGCGTCGCCCTGCTTTCCAAACTGCCGTTCGACGAGGTTGCGCCTGGATTGATCGGCGACAAGGAAGACGTGCAGGCGCGTTTCCTTGAGGCGCTGGTGTCGACCAAGACCGGCGTCTTACGGGTGGTGAGCCTCTATCTGCCCAATGGCAACCCACCAGCTTCTGAAAAATACCTTTATAAACTCAAATGGATGGACAGGCTTATTGCTTTTTCACTTGAGCGGCTGAAGTTGGAAGAGCCGATGCTGTTGGCCGGAGACTACAACGTCATCCCAGCAGCCCTCGATGCCCGCAATCCAGGAGCCTGGGTCAATGACGCGTTGTTCTTGCCGCAGACGCGGGAGAAATTCCGCGCGCTAATCAATTTGGGCCTCACCGACGCTTTGCGGGCGGTGAGCGAGTCCGATGACCTGTTTACGTTCTGGGATTATCAGGCCGGCGCCTTCCAAAAGAACAATGGCATCCGCATCGACCATCTGCTGCTGTCGCCGCAAGCCACCGACAGTCTGGTCGACGCCGGCATCGACCGCCATGTGCGCGGATGGGACAAGCCGTCGGACCACGCTCCCGTTTATGTCGATCTGTCGATCGAAAGCCGGTAGTGACCTATTCCCGACGCGTCTGCAGCCAGCGCTTCAAATACATTGCCGCCATGGCCTTCTCGTCTTCAGTCGCCTGCTGGAAGGCGCTGTCGTAAAGCCGGTTGATCCAAGCCTGGTCGCTGGCGGCACCGTCTTTGGCGTTGTCCTTGGCGAGCGTAAGCCACATCAGCCCGCGCGCCGCCTGCCGCGGCACGTGGTCGCCGGCAAAAAGCATGGCCCCCAGCATTGCCTGCGACTGGCACAGACCTTTCTGCGCGGAGAGCCCAAACCAACGGGCCGCCTGGCGGGGGTCATGCGGGGCGCCGACGCCATCTAGATAGAGACGTGCGAGATAATACTGGGCCTCGGGATCGCCGAAATACGAGGCCGCATAGCCGAACATTTCGCGTGCCCGGTCGGGATCACGCTTGACCGCTGTATTCGGGATGCCTTCGAGATAGTAATGGCCTAGCGCCACGAACGCATTTGCCACAAAGCGCGCCTGCGGTTCGTCCGGATTGTCCTCGGCATGGCCGTTGGCAATCTGTCGGAAATATTCAAAGGCCTTAAGGTCGTCGTGGGTAACGCCATCGCCTTCGGCATACATGCGGCCGAGCTTCCATTGCGCCACGGCATGTCCGTTCTCGGCGGCATATTCAAGCGAGACCACTGCCTTTTGTTTTTCGCCGAGCTTGAGCCACTGGGCACCGGAACGGAACGCCTCAGTGGCGTTGGCGGGGGCCGAGGCCCGCGGGACGCTCGGCACATCGACCGGCGGCCGCAGCGGTGCGTCATCGGAGTGCTCCGGCACTTTGACCAACGGCGCGAGAGGGGCAGATACAGGAGCGGACAGGGCGTCCTCACTCTTAGTGCCGTCGAACGCCATTGCGGGCGCCGCCATCAGGCCGGAGCCGACCACCACCATGCGCAACAGGGCTTTAGCTGTCCGCATAGCACGCTTTCTCGCCCGCCCCGCCCGGATGGGTAACCGCGCCATTGACGGCTGGTCCCACCTGCTGAGTGTATTTCCACAAATAGCCCGAGCCGTATTCGCTCTCGCGCGGCTTCCACTGCGCCATGCGCTTTGAAAGCTCGTCGGCGGAAAGCTTCACGTTTAGGCTACCCTTGTCGGCATCGATCTCGATGATTTCGCCATCGCGGATCACGCCGATTGGCCCGCCGACCGCCGCTTCCGGTCCGACATGGCCGACGCAAAAGCCGCGGGTGGCACCCGAGAAGCGCCCGTCGGTGATCAGCGCGACCTTGGCGCCCATGCCCTGGCCGTAGAGGGCTGCGGTGGTGGACAACATCTCGCGCATGCCGGGGCCGCCCTTCGGGCCCTCGTAGCGGATCACCAGCACGTCACCTTCTTTGTACTTGCGGTTCTTGACAGCGTCGAAGCAGGCCTCCTCACTGTCGAAGCAGCGCGCCGGACCTGAGAACTGCGGACTGCCGGTCATGCCGGCGACCTTAACGATGGCGCCTTCTGGAGCAAGGTTACCTCTCAGCCCGACAACACCCCCGGTCTTCAGCAGAGGCTTATCGGCCGGACGCACGACGTCCTGATCCGCATTCCATTTCACGGTTTTGAGGTTCTCGGCGATGGTGCGCCCGGTGACGGTGGGGCAGTCGCCGTGCATGTAACCGTGATCGAGCAAGGTCTTCATCAAAAGCGGCACGCCGCCAGCTTCAAACATATCCTTGGCGACATAACGACCGCCCGGCTTCAAATCCGCGATATAGGGCGTCTTTTTGAAAATCTCGGCGACGTCGAAGAGCGTGAACTCGATGCCGCATTCATGCGCGATCGCCGGCAGGTGCAGCGCCGCATTGGTCGAGCCACCGGTTGCAGCCACCACAGCCGCGGCGTTCTCCAGCGCTTTGCGAGTGACGATATCGCGCGGGCGGATGTTCTTGACAATCAGATCCATGATCATCTCGCCGGCAAGCATGCAGAACTTGTCCCGAATCTCGTAAGGGGCTGGGGCCCCGGCCGAATAGGGCAGCGCAAGGCCGATCGCCTCCGACACAGTCGCCATGGTGTTGGCGGTGAACTGCGCGCCACAGGCGCCCGCTGACGGACAGGCGTTCTCTTCGAGCGTCTGCAAGTCCTCGTCGGACATCTCGCCGACCGAGTGCTTGCCGACGGCCTCGTAGACGTCTTGCACGGTGACTTCTCTGCCCTTGAACGTGCCAGGCAGAATTGATCCACCGTAGATGTAGATTGAAGGCACGTTGAGCCGGCACATCGCCATCATCATGCCGGGCTGCGACTTGTCGCAGCCCGCAACGCCGATGAGCGCGTCGTAGGCATGGCCGCGCACGGTGAGTTCGACAGAATCTGCGATCACCTCGCGCGAGGGCAGCGAGGCCTTCATACCTGCATGGCCCATGGCAATGCCGTCGGTAACGGTGATGGTGCAGAATTCGCGCGGCGTTCCACCGACCGCTGCAACTCCCTTCTTGACCGCCTGCGCCTGGCGCATCAGCGCGATATTGCAGGGGGCGGCCTCGTTCCAGCAGGTGGCGACGCCAACGAACGGCTGGTGGATCTGTTCCCGCGACAGACCCATAGCGTAATAAAAGGCCCGATGTGGCGCGCGATCCGGTCCTTCGGTGGCATGCCGGCTCGGCAGTTTCGCCTTCAAATTGGGTTTGGCGTCCATAACCTTGTCGTGCGCCCTGACCGCCGTCGCAAAATCCCAGCGGACCTACTTCCGAGGGCTGCTGGCCGGCAAAAAGCCCGAAGCCTGCGCCTTTACCCAGCGTGCCTTATGTCGCGAACGGGTATGGCTAAATAGCGGCATCACTGAATCATTGCGGCCCAAGATTTAAATGGTAATGAATGTGTTGCCCGCGGGTCACATATGTGACCCGGTCCGGGCGATTCAAATTTTGCTGCCGATCGGCTGTCGCCTTCGCGACTTTTGATGTTCTATTTCGCGATGCCGCAGAGCGCCTGTCGAGCCCGCCGGAAGCTACAGCGCCTCGACTTGCACCACGCCCGGCACCGCCTTAATCGCGCTGGCGATCTGCGGCGAGACCTTGAACCGGCCCGGCAGCTTGATCTCGACCTCGGTGCCCTGCTCTAAGAGCAGCACCATGCTCACTTCGCCATCGCGGTTGGTCGCTCCCGCACGCGGGACCGTTTCCAACCGCTTGGCAACGCCTTCAAGCGGCGCGGCGCTGCGCAGGAACACGCGGAGGCCCGTGTTGAGGTTGGCAGCGGCGGCATGGAGCGGCTCGACTGATTGTATGCGCGCGCGCACCTCGTCGCCCTGCACTTCGGCAGACAGGAACAGCAGCACGGCGGTGCCCGGCTCGAGCAGGTGGCGATGCTCGGCGAGCCCTTCCGAGAAGATCACCGCCTCATAGGCTCCGGTCGGATCGGACAGTCCGATGATACCCATCTTGCTGCCGGTGCGGGTGCGTCGCTCCTGGCGAGAGACAACTGTACCAGCGACACGCCCGGCGGTAGTCCCGGCCTTCACCGCACGCGCGAATTCGGCCCAAGGCTGCACGCGCAGCTTCTTGAGCGCGGAGGCGTAATCATCGAGTGGATGCCCGGAGAGGAAGAAACCGATCGCCTCGTATTCGCGGCGCAGCCGCTCGGCCGGCAACCACGGTTCTCTCTGCGGGAGCGCGATCGGCTCGCGATGGCCGTTGCTGCCGAACAACTCATTCTGCCCGATCCTCGCAGCATCATGCGCGCGCTGCGCGCGAGCCAGGATGGCATCAACTGCGGGGAGGACGCATGCGCGGTTAATCTCGAATTCATCGAAGGCGCCAGCCGCGGCCAGGCTCTCAAGCACGCGCTTGTTGACGGCCCGCGGATTGATGTGGTCGGCGAAGTCCGCGAGATCGGCGAATTTGCGGCTGTCACGCCCCGCAATGATGGCTTCCACCGCCTGCTTGCCGACACCTTTGAGCGCCGCTAGCGCGTAGATGATTGTGTTGCCGTCGACCTCGAAATCGACGCCGGAGCGGTTGACCGAGGGTGGCTCGACCTTGATGCCGATCCGCTCTGCCTCGGCGCGAAATTCGGCGAGCTTGTCGGTATTGCCCATATCAAGCGTCATCGAGGCGGCAAGGAACTCGACCGGATAATTCGCCTTCATGTACGCGGTCTGGTAGGCGACTAGCGCATAGGCCGCGGCGTGGCTTTTGTTGAAGCCGTATTCGGCGAAACGTTCGAGCAGATCGAAGATGGCGTCGGCTTGGTAGCGGTCGATGCCGTTCTTAATCGCGCCTTCGACGAAGATTGCGCGCTGCGCCTGCATTTCCTGCCTGATCTTCTTGCCCATCGCACGGCGCAGCAGGTCGGCCTGGCCGAGCGTGTAGCCGGCGAGGATCTGCGCTGCCTGCATCACCTGTTCCTGATAGACAATGACACCGAAGGTTTCCTTCAGCACCGTTTCAAGCTTGGGATGGATGTAGTCCGGCTGCTCCGCGCCGTGCTTACGCGCGCAATAGGTCGGGATATTTGCCATCGGCCCGGGCCGGTAGAGCGCGACTAGCGCGATGATGTCCTCGAAACGGTCAGGCCGCACATCGAGCAGCGCCCGCCGCATGCCCGAACTTTCCAGTTGGAACACGCCGACCGCTTCCGCGCGCGCTAGCAGATCGTAGGTCTTCTTGTCGTCGAGCGGCAGATTGGTGAGATCGATGTCGATGCCGCGCCGCTTGACGAGCTCCACCGCCCGTTCCAACACAGTCAGCGTCTTCAGGCCGAGGAAGTCGAATTTGACCAGCCCCGCCTGCTCCACCCATTTCATGTTGAACTGGGTGACGGGAATGTCGGATTTCGGATCGCGATAGAGCGGCACCAGTTCGGACAATGGTCTGTCGCCGATTACGATGCCGGCGGCGTGGGTCGAGGCGTGGCGAGTGAGACCTTCCAGCTTCTGCGCAATGTCGAAGGCGCGTTCGACCACCGGATTGCTGTCGCGCTCTGCCTGTAGCTTGGGCTCGCCTTCGATGGCTGTTTTCAGTGAGATCGGCGCCGCCGGATTCTGAGGCACCAGCTTGCAGAGCTTGTCGACCTGCCCATAGGGCATCTGCAGCACGCGGCCGACGTCGCGCAACACGCCGCGCGCCTGAAGCGTGCCGAAGGTGATGATCTGCGCCACCTGGTCGCGGCCGTAGCGCTCCTGCACGTAGCGGATCACTTCGTCGCGGCGGTCCTGGCAGAAATCGATGTCAAAATCGGGCATCGATACGCGCTCGGGATTGAGAAAGCGCTCGAACAGCAGCCCGAAACGGATCGGGTCGAGATCGGTAATGGTGAGCGCGTAGGACACGAGCGAGCCGGCGCCCGAACCGCGGCCAGGGCCAACCGGGATTCCCTTCGATTTGGCGTGCTGTATAAAATCCGAAACGATGAGGAAGTAGCCCGGATATTTCATACGCGTGATAACGTCGAGCTCGAACTCGAGCCGCTCGCGGTATCCCTGTTCGGTGTGACCAGCCGCCACTCCGGCGGTGGCAAGCCTGCGCGCAAGACCGGTTTCCGCGCGCTTACGCAACTCAGTCGCCTCGTCGACCACGCTATCGCCGACCGAAAAGCGCGGCAGGATCGGCTGATGCGTGCGTGGGCGAAAGGCGCAACGCTCGGCTATCTCCACGGTCGAGGCTAGTGCCTCCGGCAGATCGGCAAACAGTTCGCGCATCTCGGCGCGCGTCTTGAAGCGATGCTCGGCATTGAGCTGACGGCGGTCGCCTTCAGCGATGAGGCGGCCTTCGGCAATACAGATGAGCGCGTCGTGTGCCTCATGATCGGTGGCTTCCGCGAAATACGGCTCGTTGCTGGCGACCAGCGGAATGCCCTTGTCATAAGCGAGATCGATCAGTAGCGGCTCGTTGAGGCGCTCGTTGGCGGTGCCGTGGCGCTGTAACTCGATGTAAAGGCGGTCGCTGAAGAGACGCTGCAGCGCTTCGAGCCGAGCGGCGGCGAGCTGGCTTTGTCCGGCGGCAATAGCGCTATCGAGCGGGCCCCCCGGTCCGCCGGTCAGCGCAATGATGCCGTCCGTCTCGCCTTCAAACCATTCGAGCTTAAGGCGCGGCGGCTCGTTCGGCGGGGTGTCAAGGAAGGCGCGCGACGATAGGCGCATCAGGCTGCGATAGCCGCCTTGGCGCGCTGCTAAGAGAACGATGCGCTCGCGCGGCACAGGCACGTTGCCGTTGTGCGGGCCGTGATCGCTGTCGCCGAAATCGATCGCCAGCGCGCAGCCAACCATTGGCTGGATGCCCGCGGCGGCCATTTTTTCCGAAAATTCCAGAACACCGAACATGTTGTCGGTATCGGTGAGCGCGAGCGCGGCCTGCTTGTCCCTCTTGGCGAGTTCGGCCAGCCGCGCAATGGGGAGCGCGCCTTCCAGCAGCGAATAGGACGAATGGACGTGCAAGTGCACAAAATCGAGTGCCGCCACGGGGTGATTCCTTGCTTCCCCCCAGAGTGGGGACGGCGCGGCGCGGTGTCCACCGCCCGACGCCAGTGAGCCAAAGCTTTCCCCGTCATCCTGGCGCGGTAGCTATAGATTCCCCAGCACCTGCGACCAAATGGCGATCACACCGATGAACAACGCAAGCGAAATCAGCGCGGCGGCTTCTTGGATCATGATCTTGAACATGCTCCCTCCTGTGAACGAAAAGAGAACATAGTTCATGTTATGTTCTTGAGTCAAGCGGCAACCGTGGGACGGACAATTCGCCTGCAACAAGTACATTATTTGCCTGCAACAACTACGCGTGCGAGTTACGAAAATTGACTCTAACCAGGCACGTGTTTCTTTGCCCGCCCAACACCACGCTTTGCCGGGTCCTAGCCTTAGTCGCTTGATTGTCCTCGCCTTGGTAATTCGCGTTCTAGTCGGCGATCGTGGATCAGCATTCTTCCGGCGCTACTTTGACTGATTTCGATTGACGACGGCCGTTCAGCCCTCGATGAGCGTCATGTCGCTGCCGCGTTAGTCAAGCTCCACGACCTGCCCTTCCCGCAACGTCACCCGCCGGTCCATTCGGTCGGCGAGCTCCATGTTGTGGGTAGCAATGATGGTGGCGAGCCGCGAGGCGCGCACCAGCTGCGTGAGCGCGCTGAACACGTGATCGGCAGTGTGCAGGTCGAGATTGCCGGTCGGCTCGTCGGCCAACAAGATGCGCGGCGCGTTGGCGACCGCGCGCGCGATGGCAACGCGCTGCTGCTCGCCGCCGGAAAGCTCCGCCGGTCGATGATTGAGCCGGTCGCGTAAGCCGAGATAGCTCAATAATTCAACCGCCCGCTCTCGTGCCTCGCCGCGCTTAAGCCCGCGGATCATCTGCGGCAACAGCACGTTCTCCAAGGCGGTGAATTCCGGCAGCAGATGGTGCGACTGGTAGACGAAGCCGATTTCCACTCGGCGGATGCGGGTGCGCTCGTGATCCGGCAGGATTGCGGTCGCCCGCCCGTCGATATAGACGTCGCCGTGATCGGGATGCTCGAGCAGACCGGCGATGTGCAGCAGCGTCGACTTGCCGGCGCCTGAAGGCGCCAGCAGCGCCACCGACTGCCCCGGCCAGATAGCGAGTTCGGCGCCGTTGAGCACATGCAGCGCTTCGTCGCCTTGCCGGTAGGTGCGCTCGATTGCATGGAGGAACAGTACGGGGGTGTCCTCCGCCTGCTCCTTCACCTCCACTGCCTCCACTGCCGCCACCATGGTCTCACTCATAGCGCAGCGCCTCCACTGGATCGAGGCGCGCCGCACGCCAGGACGGATAGAGCGTGGCAAGGAACGACAACACAAGCGCCATGACGACCACAGCGCTGGTTTCCGCTGCGTTCATGTCGGCGGGCAAATGCGAGAGAAAATAGAGCTCTGGCGAGAACAGCTCGGTGTTAGTGAGCCAGGAAAGGAACTGGCGGATGCTCTCGATATTGAGGCAGACCACCACGCCGAGCAGGAAGCCGACCAGCGTGCCTACCACGCCGATCGAGGCGCCAGTGATCAGGAACACGCGCAGAATGGCACCCTGCGTTGCGCCCATCGAGCGCAGGATCGCGATGTCCTGGCCCTTGTCCTTCACCAACATGATCAGGCCGGACACGATATTGAGCGCCGCCACAAGCACGATTAGCGTCAAGATCAAGAACATCACGTTACGTTCGACCTGCAGCGCGTTGAAGAACGTCGCGTTGCGCTGACGCCAGTCGATCATGAAGATGGGCCGTTGCGCGGCGTCCTGCACCGCCTTCCGATAGCGATCAACACGATCAGGATCGTCGATATAGACCTCGATTGCAGTGACATCGCCAGCACGATTGAAATAGGCTTGCGCTTCTTTCAGCGGCATGAACACGAAGGCGTTGTCATATTCCGACATGCCGATCTCGAAGACCGCCGCAATCTTGTAGACCTTGATGCGCGGGGTGGTACCCATCGGGGTAACCGCACCGCGCGGCGCCACTAGCGTGATGTTATCGCCCGCGCGCAGTGAGAGCTGATCGGCAAGTCGGCGGCCGATCACCACGCCTTGTCCCTCATCGAAGCCGTCGAGCGTGCCCTGCTTGATATTGTTGATGATCGACGGCAGGCCTTCGAGATCCTTCAGTCTTATGCCACGTACCAGGACGCCGCCGGCATTGAACGGCGAGGAGGCGAGCGCCTGGCCCTCCACGATCGGCGCGGCAAGCCTAATGCCCTTGACGCCGCTGATGCGGGCAGCGACCTCCTCCCAGTCGGTGAGCGGTTTTTCCAGCGGCTGAATCAGCAGGTGTCCGTTGAGGCCCAAAATCTTGTCGAGCAGCTCCTTGCGGAAGCCGTTCATCACTGCCATCACGATGATAAGCGTGGCCACGCCGAGCATGATGCCGAGGAAGGAGAACCCAGCGATCACCGAGATGAATCCCTCCTTGCGCCGCGCGCGCAAATAGCGCAGCGACAGCATCCACTCGAACGAGGAGAAGGGCCGCGTCCCGTTGGGCTCGGTCATCGAAGATTGGTTCCCGGTCCGGGATTTTCACACGATTCTGGCGGTTTCAAGCCCTTCCGACGGCCAAAGTCCTTGGCCGCACACAGGATTCTTGCCGCGGACCCGGACTACTTGGACAGCAAATCGAGCGCCGCTGCCGGGCTCATGGTGTCACGCGACCCGTCGGCGCGACGTTTAACCTCGACTTTGCCTTCGGCAAGTCCCTTGGGACCAATCAGCACCTGCCACGGGATACCGATAAGGTCGGCGGTAGCGAATTTTCCTCCGGCGCGCTCGTCACGGTCGTCGTATAGCGCCTCGACGCCTTTCGCGGAGAGGTCCTTGTAGAGCTGCATGCAGACGCCGTCGGCCTCGGCCGAGCCTTGCTTGAGGTTGAGGATCGCCACCTTGAACGGCGCAACCGGCTCCGGCCAGATGATGCCGGCATCGTCATGCGAGGCTTCGATGATGGCGGCGACCAGCCGCGACGGCCCGATGCCGTAGGAACCCATGTGCACAGGTACCTCTTTGCCATCGCCGGTGGCGACCAGCGCCTTCATCGGTTCGGAATATTTGGTGCCGAAATAGAAAATGTGGCCGACCTCGATGCCGCGCGCGGAGACCTGCGCGCCGGCAGGAAGTTTGGCGAAGGCGTTCGCGTCGTGCATTTCCGAGGTCGCGGCGTATTGCGACGTCCATTTGTCGACGATCGCCTGCAGGTTGGCGACGTCGTCGAAATTCACGTCCGCGCCTGGTACCGTCATTTCGAGATAGTCTTTGTGGCAAAACACTTCCGACTCGCCGGTCTGCGCCAGGATTATGAATTCGTGACTCAGGTTGCCACCGATCGGCCCTGATTCCGCGCGCATCGGAACTGATTTTAGACCCAAGCGCGTGAATGTCCGCAGGTAGGCGACGAACATCTTGTTGTAGGAATGCTGCGCACCGGCCTGATCAATATCGAACGAGTAGGCATCCTTCATCAGGAATTCGCGGCCACGCATCAACCCGAAACGCGGTCGCACCTCGTCGCGGAATTTCCACTGAATGTGATAAAGGTTAAGTGGCAGATCCTTGTACGATCGCACATAGGAGCGGAAGATCTCGGTGATCATCTCCTCGTTGGTCGGGCCGTAAAGCATCTCGCGCTCGTGCCGGTCCTTGATGCGCAGCATCTCCTTGCCGTAGGCCTCATAGCGGCCGCTCTCGCGCCACAAGTCGGCGGACTGGATGGTCGGCATCAGAAGCTCGATTGCGCCCGAGCGGTCCTGCTCCTCGCGCACGATCCGGCAGATCTTCTGCAGTACACGAAAGCCGAGCGGCAGGAAGGCATAGATGCCGGCCGCCTCCTGCCGCATCATACCGGCGCGCAGCATCAACCGGTGCGAGACGATATCGGCCTCCTTCGGCGTTTCGCGCAGGATCGGCAGGAAGTAACGGGACAGGCGCATAGAATTGCTTGAGATTCGAGGACGGACCGGCCCCGGGTAAGCGGATCGAAGCCAGTCGTTTGGTCTCTTGTTGTTGAGCGTTGGCCTGTATCGTCCTATTGCTGAAAAATCAACGCTCTAAAGGCATATCTCGCCCTTAATACCCATTTCCTCTTTAGATCCAATGTGCCGCATTTTTCCAAACTTGGGACCAAGCTTCAGTGCAAATTCCCTGCTGTTGACGCGCTTGATCTCAGCGGAGTGAAGCCCGATGGCACACACTTGTCCGTGTGGCCAACGCGTAGGCGCGAGCCACGCAGCCGTCGTCACCGGCCATCCGGGCGGAATGCGAGGTTTTCCAAGGCATCGGGTCGTTCTTCCCATGTGAGCTTCACGAACACGTCGCGGGGACTCGCCGGTCGCCTCGTTGATGTAAGGCACTCGATAAATCCAATTCTTATCAGCGAGGATCACATTGCCTGATCAGCATGGCATTGATTCGGGTGAGTTGCTGTCGAACCTGTGGCCTCGTCATCGGCTAGCAACTTCTCCTTGAACCGACCCTCTAACTCCTCAAGGCGCCGCTCGATCTGCTGTAGCTGTTGTTGCTCAGCCTGCACGCGCGTTGTCGGTGATGCTCGGGGCATCCTGTGTTCTCCTTGATTGTGATGATCCTGTCTGGCCGGCCCTCCGTCGCATCAGCGACCTCGGAATCGCTGAACACTCGGCGAAGCACACGCTCGACTCGTTCGAAGTCAACGTAGCGAACGCCCCACTGCTCTATCGCCGAGCCAAAACGACCATGCTTAATGACCTCGTGCGCCCAATTGTGGGTCCGCAGACAAAGCCGAGCAATTAGAGGACCTGAGACCAGGATCATGCGGTGACATTGGAGGCACCGCGAGCCCGCCGCAACGCACTCAGCCGTCAGGCTTGATCCAAACCTTGGCCGTTAAAACGCTGATCCACCCACGCGTCCTTCTGCTTCCACCTGTGAATCTTTCGACAGGCTGGGCAACGGAATGGCACTTCTATGTAAGACGATAACGACTCGAACACTATCGTTTCCGTAGTCAGTCCGGTTTTAACCGGTACTCTTAGTATCGGGCAGCTGGTCATAATATCGGCCATTGCGTGTCCCCCGACGCGCAACCACCAAGCGTGGTATCCTGATAATGCCACGATGACAGGCCATTCGCTAGTGCAGCAAGTCATTGGTGGCACGCTGAGATTTTTCGCGCTTACTGTGAATGAGATATCGCGGTCCTCGAGATTATGGCGGGTTTCTTGCCCGCATTCATGGAACTGTTACATTTCGGCGGGGCTTAATGCTTGGGGGGAGATTTATGCAGCCGAAGAGACCGGCTCTTGAGAGCCTGTCAAATGAGGCTCTTTGCAAGTTGCGCGATGAAATCGCCGCACTGCTTGAGAGCCGCGCCGAACAATTACGGAAGGAACTTGAGCGACTAACGGGCGGCACTAGCGTCACCGCTAGAATTACGAACAACACAGGAAACGGCGCCAAAGCGAAACGCAAGAAGCCGTCGCCAAAATATCGAGGGCCTGATGGCAGCACTTGGTCTGGGCGAGGCGCAAGACCTCGATGGCTAACAAAGGCGATTCAGGCAGGCCAGAACATCGAAGACTTCTTGATCGTCCCGAGTGACGAAGCGGTATCAGAAGAGCGAACAAGCGGCCCTCCCTGAATCAGCGCGGGGCATCACAAAAACAGTGGCGGCAGCAAAAAGCCCCGGCGGTTGCAGGCTGTGTGAAAACGGAAGTAGGCTCCGGTAATCTGGAGCCTATTTTTGTTTCAGGCGGCTGCGGCCCTGATGTTGATGGCGCGGAGCATGTTGTAGGCGAGGACGGAGAGAGCCATCTCGGTTCTGGTTCCCTTGAGGTTCCTGCTCAGGAACCGTCCGCCCGCTGTCATCCGCTTGATGGTGGCGAAAGGGTGCTCGACGGCGCATCGTCGTCTGGCCATGAGTTCGGGATTGGCTCTCGCATTCATGCGAGTGAGTGCGTCCTCATCCAGATGGCGCTTCACTAAGCGGCGCTCGGCTGTGGTGCATTGCGGCTTGAGAGCGCAGCCAGAGCAATCGGACGACATATAGGCCACGTTACGCTTGAGCTTGTGCAATTGCTTGCGAATGAGCGAGCGGCCAGCTGGACAGCGGTAGCTGTCCGTATCCGGCTCGTAGGTAAAGGTGCTGCGGTCGAATAGCTTACCGTCGGCCTGATTGTTAACGGCCCGGTTGGCTGGGACGCACGCAACAATGCCGTCACGTTCACACGCGCTGGCATGGGCGCCGCTGGAATAGCCCGCATCGGCCACCACAGTCAGGCTTTCTTGGCCCAGCATCTCCTTCGTGGTCATGGACATCGGATGAAGCAGGCGATTGTCGCTGGGCTCGGTCGTCACTTCATGGTGGACGATCAATCCGGTATCGGCGTCGACCGCTGTCTGGACATTGTAGGAAGGCGGCTTGGGACCGTTGCCCTTGCCCATCGGTCTTGCATCCTCCTCGCCCTCGACGACTGCCGCGCGGCCTTCAGCATCGAGCTTTGCGGCAAGACGGTCGAGTTCGCCACGGCGGGCCTGCAAAGCCGCCATCGCTGCAGGTACCGCATCCGGCTGATCATCGGGCTCCGCCGCGTCAGCTTTGTCGAGCCTATTGAGATAGTCAGCGATTTGCCGGTCGAGGCAGGCAACCTCCTCGGCGATCTTGGTGTGGTTGACGACCTTCTTGCCGCTCGCTACCGCGCGAAACTTCGAACCATCCAGCGCGATCAGCCGCGCTGTAAACAGGCCTGCATCCCGGCATAGCATCACAAAGGCCCGGCATGCTCCGACTATCGCCACGCCGTTGTCGCGCCGGAAGTCCGCAATCGTCTTGAAGTCGGGGCTAAGCCGTCGCAGCAGCCACATCACCTCAACATTGCGACGGCATTCACGCTCCAGGCGCCGCGAAGAGCGCACCTCATTGAAATAGCCCCAAATGTAGAGCTTCAGAAGATCCCGCGGATCATAAGCAGGCCGTCCCGTTGCGGCCGGTACAGATCGGCCAAATCCAAGCTCGCTGACGTTCAGCCCGTCCACAAATGCGTCGATCACCCGAACCGGCGCATCCGCCGCAACATAGTCCTCAATCGCAGCCGGCAGCAGCGCTGCCTGCCCACGATCCGTGCCCTGAACATAGCTCATGCAAAAGGCCGCACCGTTGTCGATGCGGCCCTTCTTATCTGACTCGCTTAGTTCTCACACAGTCTGTATCCGGCGGGGCCCTTGCGTCGAATGAAGCTGGCCACTAAGTAATTGCAACGGGGAACCGCAGTCTCCCCGTCAGACGATCGTTCCGTCCAAGAACTGCGCAGCAACTCGTTTTTTCGAGGAGGTTGCGCATGGACGGTCTACGAGCTCCTTCATTTTCTTCTATTCAGAACTCCGTCTTCGGGAAAGCCGAGCTCGCCAGTCGGGCCCTGCCCCAAAT
>Ga0207784_1000060_pt1 | contig 19464 bp, 15 predicted proteins | sample LuqExpMetageno66_FD_187823 | JGI IMG/M metagenome (GOLD analysis project Ga0207784, IMG submission 187823) | Tropical forest soil microbial communities from Luquillo Experimental Forest, Puerto Rico - Sample 66 (SPAdes) | ecosystem: Environmental > Terrestrial > Soil > Tropical forest ... | reverse complement strand
CGGTGTGCACCATGAAACGCACGTCGGGCCAGCGCCCGCGGAAATGTGCCAGCGTTGAAGGGAGCACCGAGGCGATGAAATCGCTCGGCGTGCCGACCCGGATCACTAGCTCCGGCCGTGGACCGCTACTGCCGATATGGACAATCTGATCGTTGATCGAGAGCAGACGGCGTGCATAGCTTACGACAATTTCACCTTGTGGCGTCAAACTGACGCCGGGAATACTGCGATCGAACAAGTCGCCGCCGAGCAAGAACTGCAGCCGCTTGATCTGGGCGCTCACTGCTGGCTGCGTCACGCCTAGCTTAGCGGCGGCTTTGGTGAAGCTGCGCAGATCGACCACGGCGACAAGCGTGCGCAGCAGGTCGGTTGGAATATTCGTCATTGACCCGGCCCTGCCCGACTTCGCTTTAATCGTAAGCGTACCAACGAATGTGAACGCGCGCGACTTTAGCATTTCCAAGTGCGCGATCAATTTAAAGGTTAACGCGTGGTTTGCCTGAAGGGTTTGCGACTGCCAAGCAAATGCACTCGTTTCAGTTCCGTCGCTCGAACATCCGTACCCGGCTACTTGATGCGTTCGAGGATACTGACGTAATTCGCCACCGCCGCGCCGCCCATATTGAAAATCCCGCCGAGATGCGCGTTTTTCACCTGCAAGTCCCCAGCATTGTCGGTGAGCTGCATTGCTGTGAGTGCATGCATTGAAACGCCGGTAGCTCCGATAGGATGACCTTTCGCCTTCAGTCCGCCCGACGGATTGACCGGTAGCTTTCCATCCTTCTGAGTCCAGCCTTCCTTGATAGCGCGCGCGCCCTGGCCTTGCGGGGTCAGACCCATGGCCTCGTATTCAATCAGCTCAGCGATGGTGAAACAGTCGTGCGTCTCCACGAATGAAAGCTCGCCGATGGCGAGCCCGGCTTTTTGCAGCGCGCGTTGCCACGCCTCCGCGCAGCCTTCGAACTTCAAGATGTCGCGTTTCGACATCGGCAGGAAATCCTGTACGTGCTCGGCGGCGCGGAACACGACGGCACGGCCGAGCCGCAGCGCGGTCTCCACATCGGCAAGGACAACCGCAGCGGCGCCGTCCGACACCAAGGAGCAGTCGGTGCGCTTGAGCGGCCCGGCAACGAACGGGTTCTTCTCGCTTTCGGTGCGACAAAATTCGTAGCCGAGGTCCTTGCGCATCTGCGCATAAGGATTGCCGACGCCGTTCTTGTGGTTCTTGGCCGCGATCATGGCCAGCGCGTCCGACTGATCGCCCCATTTCTGGAAATACAGGCTCGCGATCTTGCCGAAAATGCCGGCGAAGCCACCGTCGATCTCAGCCTCTTCGCGCACATAGGACGCCTTCAGCAAATTGCGTCCGATCTCGGGCGCGGGCGTCGCCGTCATCTGCTCGACGCCGACCACCAGCACGATGCGGGCGCTGTGCCCAGCGATCGCCTTCAATCCCTGGTGGACGGCGGCCGAGCCAGTCGCGCAGGCATTCTCGACCCGCGTGGCGCGCTTGAACCTCAGCTCGGGCGAAGCCTGCAACACCAGCGCGGCGGTAAAATCCTGTGCCGAGAAGCCAGCGTTAAAATGCCCGAGGACGATCTCGTCGACGTCCTTCGGCGCCACACCGGCGTGGCTGAGCGCCTCGCCGGCGACGCGCACGATCAGGCTCTCGACGCTCTCATCGTTAAGCTTACCAAAGGGGGTGTGCGCCCAACCGACGATTGCAGCGGTCATCGAAGTCCCTCCTGCCGAACTTTGGTCGCAATGGTTGGCAATGCAGGCAAGCTCACTATGATTCAAGCTGGGGAGCGCGCGGCCTTTGCCTCCCATTCTGCGCTTAGATAGCTTACAGTTACCGCCTATGGAACCCAAACGTTTCCGAGGCCCAAGGCAGTTGACCGGACCGCGACCTATGACATTTTGTCGCCGCCCCTTGGTGCTCAGTTTTGCCGTCGCGGCGGTTTTCGCGCTCGCCAGCGGGTCGCGCGCCCAGGCCGAGGCACAACTGCTGATCGAAGCTTCCACCGGCAAGGTGCTGCACGCCGAGAACGCCACATACCCATGGTATCCGGCTTCCGTCACCAAGCTGATGACCGCCTACACCACGCTGCGCGCTATCAAGGAAGGCCGATTTTCGTTCAACACTCTGCTCACGGTTTCGAAAAACGCCGCAGGCCAGCAGCCGACCAAGATGGGCTTCAAGGTCGGCACTACCGTCACCGTCGACAACGCGCTGAAGATGCTGATGGTAAAATCAGCAAACGACATAGCGGTGACGATCGCCGAAGGCGTCGGCGGCTCGATCGAGGGCTTTGCCGACATGATGAACGCCAACGCGCGGCGGCTCGGCATGACACAATCCAATTTCGTCAATCCGAACGGTCTCCCGGAGGAAAATCATGTCACTTCGGCGCGTGACCTCGGAATTCTCGCGCGCGCACTGATCCTTGAATTCCCAGAAGCCGATTCCTATTGGCACATCCACTCGATCCGCTACGGCAATCGCGTGATGCACAATTACAATTCATTGCTCGATCGTTATCCGGGCGCCGACGGAATGAAGACGGGCTTCATCTGCTCGTCCGGCTACAATCTCGTCGCTTCCGCGACGCACAACGGGCGACGCCTAATCGCTATCGTGCTCGGCGCCTATTCCAGCGCAGTGCGCGCGCAGAAAGCGGCAGCACTGCTCGAGCGTGGATTCAACGGCGGCGGCCTGTCCTGGCTCACGCCATCGCTCGGCACCGTCGATGCGCTGGCGCCAATTGATGCGCAGCCGCCCAATCTGCGCGAGGAGATGTGCGGCGGTCACCGGCGCAAGCCGCCATCCGAGGACAACAATGAGGAAGAAGAATTGGCCAATACCGCTGCTACCAATGCTGCAAGCGGCGACAATAATTCGGCGCAAGCCTTCGTGCTGCCGAGCCTAAAACCGTCCGCCGGCAAGTTCGTTCTCGGACCGCCGGTCGATACCGAACCACCGGTCGTCGTCTTCACCGGTCCGCCCGATCACCCGGATGCGGTCGAGCAAGTTGCGAGCACCCACGCGAAGAAGAAGAAAGGCAAGGCGGTAGCGAAGGACGGCCATGCGGCCAAGCGCGCCAAGCATGCAAAGCCGAAGGTTTCCTCGGCCAGCAGATGAACGCGGCCAGCGATAGCGCCCGTCGGCGCCGACCGGCCGATCCCATTCCTTTAACGGTGCTCACGGGCTTCCTCGGCGCCGGCAAGACCACCCTGCTCAACCATCTGCTTAAAGAGCCGGCCCTCGCCGACACTGCCGTCATCATAAATGAGTTCGGCGAGGTCGCGCTTGACCACCTGCTCGTCGAATATATTCGCGACAACTTGTTGCTACTGCAATCGGGCTGCTTGTGCTGCACCATGCGCGGGGACCTTATCGACGCGCTGGAAACATTGCTGCGCGACCTCGACAACCGACGCTGCACCTTCCACCGCGTATTGCTGGAAACCACCGGCCTCGCCGATCCGGCGCCGGTACTGAATACCGCCATGGCGCATCCTTATCTAGTGCTGCGCTACCGGCTAGATGGCGTAGTGACGGTAGTCGATTGCGTGAATGGAGAGACGACGCTCGATGCGCATGCCGAAGCGGTGAAGCAGGCGGCGATGGCCGACCGCATCGTACTGACAAAAACCGATCTCGCTGACACCGTACAGCGCGCCCGCATGATCGGGCGTTTGCATGCGCTCAATCCCGCCGCGCCGATACTTGACGCCGCCAAAGGCGAAGCGACTGCCGATCGTTTGCTGGGTTGCGGCTTGTATAACCCACAGCTGAAAATTCCCGACGTCAGGAAATGGCTCGCCGCCGAAGCCTATGCCGACGATCACTCCCATCATCATCACGGCGTGAACCGTCATAACGAGCATATCGGCGCCTTCGTGTTGAACGCCGACGAGCCGATTCCCGCCGGCACGCTGGAGATGTTTCTCGAGTTCTTGCGCGCGACACATGGCGCCAACTTGTTACGTCTAAAGGGCATCGTTAAGCTTGCCGAAATGCCCGAAACCCCGGTGGTGCTGCACGGAGTGCAACACGTCCTCCACCCGACCGCGCGGTTGGAAAGTTGGCCGGACGCTGATCACAGCACACGGCTTGTGTTCATCACCCGCGATTTGCCAGAGCGCACGGTGCGCGAACTGTTCGAGGCATTCCTTGGTACTGCTGCCATCGATCGGGCGGATCGGGCGGCATTAACCGATAATCCGCTGATACCATTTGGCAGGTCCGATCGTTGATTGTCGCCCTTGCGCGGCAGCGCAAGTCGATTGATGCTGACGCTCTGCTGCCGACCATCCCGAACGAGCGGAGCGGCATGGGGGAAACGTTATGGAAAGGCCCTGGCTCAAGCATTATCCGCCGGGCGTACCCGCTGAAATCGACGCCACCCGTTACCGCTCCTTAGTGCACCTGATCGAGCAAAGTTTCCAGGCAAATGCCACCAAAGAGGCGTGCATTTGCATGGGACGTACCCTCACCTATGCCGACTTCGACCGGGCTTCGCGCAACTTCGCCGCCTGGCTGCAGAGCAAGGGCCTACAGCGCGGTGCCCGCGTCGCCATCATGATGCCGAACGTGCTGCAGTACCCCGTCTCGATCGCGGCCATTTTGCGCGCCGGGTTGACCGTGGTGAACGTCAATCCACTGTACAAGCCACGCGAACTCGAATTCCAGCTCAAGGACGCTGGCGCCGAAGCCATCATCGTGCTGGAGAACTTCGCCTCCGTGCTGCAACAGGCACTGCTGCGCATGCCGATCAAGCACGTAGTGATCGCCAGCATGGGCGACATGCTCGGCACGTTGAAAGGTGCAATTGTCAATACCGTGGTGCGGCGCGTCAAAAAGATGGTGCCGCCCTATTCGCTACCGGACGCAACCAGGTTCAACGATGCATTGAGCGCTGGCCGGGGCCTTCCCTACACGCGGCCCGAGATCGGCCCCGAAGACATTGCCTTCCTACAATACACCGGCGGCACGACCGGCATCGCCAAGGGCGCCATCCTTCTGCATCGCAATTTGGTGGCGAACGTGATGCAGATGGATGCTTGGCACATTCCGATCATCGCGCTGCCGCCGCCGATCGATCGGCTGCTTACCGTTACGGCGCTGCCGCTCTATCACGTCTTCGCGCTCACGGCGTGCTTTTTGTTCAGCCTGCACTTGGGCGGCCACATCCTGTTGATCCCTAACCCACGCGATCTGCCCAGCCTGATCAAGGAACTGTCCAAATACAAGGTGAATTTGTTCCCGGCGGTGAACACGTTGTATAACGCTTTGCTGCATCATCCTGATTTCGGCAAGCTTGACTGGAGTGGGCTCAAGGCCGCGATCGCCGGCGGAATGGCGGTGCAGCAGTTAGTCGCTGAGGCCTGGATGAAGGCAACTGGCCGACCGATCATTGAAGGCTATGGGCTGTCGGAGACCTCCCCAGTGCTCGCATGCAACCGCAGCGACATTACCGAGTGGACCGGCACCATCGGCTTGCCGATGCCCTCGACCGACATCTCCATCCGCGATGACGATGGCAAGGAGGTGCCGCTCGGCGAGCACGGCGAAATTTGCGCGCGCGGCCCGCAAGTTATGCCCGGCTACTGGCAGCGCCCGGACGAAACGGCAAAGGTGATGACCAAGGACGGCTATTTCCGCACCGGCGACATCGGCCTCATGGATGAGCAAGGCCGCATCAAGATCATCGACCGCAAGAAGGACATGATCTCCGTGTCCGGGCTCAAGGTGTATCCCAACGAGGTCGAGGACGTGACAATGTTGCAGGGCGGCGTGTTAGAAAGTGCGGCTATTGGCGTGCCCGACACTCACTCCGGCGAAGCGGTAAAATTGTTTGTGGTGAAGAAGTCGCCGGAGCTGACCGAACAGGACTTGCGCCAGCATCTGATCCGCCAGCTCGCTGGCTACAAGGTGCCCAAGTACATTGAATTCCGCAACGAATTGCCGAAGACCAACGTCGGCAAGATCCTGCGCCGTGCCTTGCGGGACGAGGCATGAACGAAGGGCAGGTGCCCGCGGACATCATCGCCTTCTGGCGTGAAGCAGGGCCGGACCGCTGGTTCGAGAAGGACTTGGCCTTCGATGATGAGGTCCGGCGCCGCTTCCTTGCGCTACACGAGGCCGCCGCTGCCGGCAAGCTCACCGATTGGGAAACGACCGCTGAAGGGGCGCTGGCGCTTCTGATCTTGCTCGACCAATTTCCGCGCAACATTTTTCGCGGGCAGGCGCGTGCCTTCGCAACCGACCCAGTGGCCCGCGCAATCGCCAGCCGCGCGATCCTTAACGGTTTTGACGGCGCCTTTCACGACCTGCGCGAATTTTTCTATCTGCCATTCACGCATTCGGAATTTTCGGACGATCAGGAACGCGCGATTAAACTCTATCGCGCGCACAACGACGCCGACGGCCTGAAATGGGCAGAACTGCATGCCGATATCGTCCGTCGCTTCGGCCGCTTTCCGCACCGCAATGCCATTCTCGGTCGCGTCAGTACGCCCGAGGAACAAAAGTTCCTCGACGACGGAGGCTTCGCCGGGTGAGGCAGATGTCGCAGGACGCCTTCTTTGCTAAAACGACAGCCGCACGTCATAACCGCCGCGTGGGTTGTGGAGCACGAACGACGACTACGCACCGTGGCTGTAAAGGGTGCCCGCGCGCTGTCCATGCCGAGATCCGCCCCGGCGCGTTCGCAGACCGAGCCAGGCGATACGAAACGCCTCACCGCCTATTTCGGAGGGCATGCTAGTGATAGGGCATGACCGATTTCCATGGCGTCTTTCCGTATCTGGTCTCGCCGATCGATGCACAGGGGCGCATCCTCACTGACGTCCTCGGACGCCTCACTTCTGACCTGATCAAGGCCGGTGTGCACGGGCTCACACCGCTCGGCTCAACCGGCGAGTTCGCTTATCTCACGGGCGAACAACGCACCGCCGTGGTGCAGACCACCGTCGAGGCGGCGCAAAAGCGCGTGCCAGTGGTGGCCGGCGTCGCTTCGACTGCGACTGAGGATGCCGTGGCACAGGCTAAGCACTATCAGTCACTCGGCGCCGACGGCATCCTAGCTATCCTAGAAGCGTATTTCCCTCTTGGGGAAGCGCAGGTCGAATCCTATTTTTGCGCCATCGCCGACGCGGTCGACATTCCGGTCGTGCTCTATACCAATCCGCAATTCCAGCGCAGCGATCTCACACTCGATGTGATCGCACGGCTCTCAGAGCATCCGCGCATCCGCTACATCAAGGACGCCTCCACTAACACTGGTCGATTATTGTCGATCATGAACCGCTGCCCGCAGATAAAAGTGTTTTCCGCCTCGGCGCACATTCCCGCGGCGGTGATGTTGATTGGCGGCGTCGGGTGGATGGCCGGACCGGCCTGTATCGTGCCGTACCAGAGCGTGAAGCTTTATGAGCTCTGCCACGCCGGACAATGGCAGCAGGCGATGCAACTGCAGCGCAAATTGTGGCGCATCAACGAGGCCTTCGCTCGCTTCAATCTCGCCGCCTGCATCAAGGCCGGATTGCAAATCCAGGGCTACGCGGTCGGCGACCCTGTGCCGCCGCAAGCTGCCCTGACAGGCGATGAACGCAACGCGGTGGAAGCAATTCTCAGCGAAGTCGCAAACCTAGAAACGCCTTGATTCATTAGAACAATCGCCCACAGTAGCAAAGAATATCGCTGTGCGTTTGATGGGGGATCCGTTCGCGGCCTTGTGACGCAACTTGGTCACAAGAATCTTGGGGGATTGAGCGCCTTTAAATTTTGCACACTGAAGTTCCCCGCTCATGTCCGTTCTCTGAGCAGCCGCCGGATGATCTTGCCGGTGGTGGTCATCGGCATGTCGTCGATGAAGGCGACCTCGCGCGGATATTCGTGCGCCGACAGCCGCGTTTTGACGAAGCTCTGGATTTCCGCGGCAAGCTTATCCGAGGGCGTATAGCTCTTCTTCAGCACGATAAAGGCCTTCACAATCTCGGTGCGGATCGGATCGGGTTTGCCAACCGCGGCAGCGAGCGCCACCGCCGGGTGTTGGATCAGGCAGTCCTCGACCTCGCCCGGCCCGATGCGGAAGCCGGACGAGGTGATGACGTCGTCATCGCGCCCGACAAAGGTGATGTACCCGTTCTCGTCAGTAATGCCCTGATCGCCGGTGGTCATCCAGTCGCCGATGAACTTGTCGCGCGTCGCCTCCGGCCTGCCCCAGTATTCGAGGAACATCACCGGGTCTGGGCGCTGCACCGCGATCTGGCCAAGCTCGCCGGCCTTTATCGGCCGGCCGTCGCGATCGATCACCGCCACGACGTGGCCGGGAATTGGCTTGCCGATAGCGCCCGCCTTCAACGTGCCGAGCTGCGCGCAGGAGCCGAGCACTAGATTGCACTCGGTCTGACCGTAAAACTCGTTGATAGTGAGGCCTAGCTTCGCCTTACCCCATTCCAGTGCCTCGATGCCGAGCGACTCGCCGCCCGAGGCGACGCTGCGCAGCGCGAAAGTGTAGCGGCCGCTCGGACTCGGCGCCGCGCGCATCATGCGCAGCGCGGTCGGCGGGATGAAGGCGTTGCGCACGTTCGTCTTGGCTATCAGCGCAAAGGCTTCCTCCGGATCAAACTTGTCGAACTTGCGCGCGACCACCGGAATGCCGTGACGCAGGCTTGGCAGCAGCACGTCGAGCAGCCCCCCGGCCCACGCCCAGTCGGCCGGCGTCCAGAAGCAGTCGCCATCCTTCGGAAACGGATAATGCGGCAGCTCGGCGCCGGGGAGATGGCCAAGTAGCACGCGATGCGCGTGCAGCGCGCCCTTCGGCTGGCCGGTGGTGCCGGAGGTGTAGATCATCATCGCTGGATCCTCGGCAGCGGTATCGACCGGCGTGAACTCCGGTGAAGCGCGCGCCAGCAAATCGGGGAAGCTCGCGACGCCGTCGCCCACGCCATCGACCGACAGCACGAAGGCGAGTCGAGGCACCTCCCCGCGAATTTCCGCGAGCTTGGCAAGGTCCTGTGCATTGGTGATAAGGGCCTTGGCGCCTGAATTCTGCAGCCGGTAGGACAGCGCGTCCGGACCGAATAGCCTAGCGATCGGCAGCGCTACCGCGCCGAGCTTGTAGATCGCGATGTGCGCGACAGCGACCTCGGGCGCCTGCGGCAGCTGCATGGCAACACGGTCTCCGCGCCCAACGCCATGAGCGCGCAGCACATTGGCGAGCCGGTTCGAGGTCTCGCGCAGCCATCCGTAGGTAATGCGTTCGTCGCCGCCGCCCGGCCGCACGTGCAGGATGGCGAGCCGGCCCGGCTCGCTCGCCGCCCAGCGATCGCAGACATCAACGCCGATGTTGTAACGCGTTGGGATCTGCCAGCGGAATTGGCGGTAAAGCGCGTCGAAATTATCGAAACCCGGCGCCAACATAAACCAACAGGCTAGTCAGCCGAAGCCGAGAGGTCCAGCGCCTATCCACTGTGCATGACGTGCAGAACAGAGCGGCCGATACTACGCACGTTCATGTGCCCATCTCGAAGAATACGAAGAACACGAAGTATTAACGTAAGCCGGCTTCGCCTTTTTCCAAGGGCAAGAGCGGCGTGACGCGGGCTGCGCGCCGATGGGTAGCGTACTTAGTTCTTCTTGTCGTCGGGCTCGGCGAGAATTAGCGCCCAATAAACTTTGTACTTTGAAGTCGGGGTGTAGATCGCGCCGATCCCCATGCGGGTCGCGCCGCTGAGCAGCATGTTGGCATTGTGCGTGGTGGACTCACGCCAGCCGGAGAAGGCCTCGGCCAGCGTGTGATAGCCGGCGCCGATATTCTCGGCAGCTGTCTTGGCCTCGTAGCCGGACGCCTTAAGCCGCGCGACGAACGGCTTGCCGGCGTTGTGGTCGAGTTTGTCGTGCTTGGCCATTATGGCGGCCTGCGCCTCGGCGAGACGCGTCAGTTCTGGATCGAGCTCAACCGCCGGCAATCCGTTATTGCTACGGTAGCCCGAGATCATCGAGGCGGCGGCGGCCGAGTCGAGCTGCGCACCCGGCTCGGCCAGGCTGCGATAGAAGCTCGGCTGCGCCGGCGGCACGTTGTTGGCGCAGCCGGCAAGCACGCCGAGCGCCAATAGTGCCAGACATAGCCGCACAAGCTTCATTGGCGAGAATTTTTTCCCTAGGCGGTGGCCGAACCGTGGCACCGCTGGCGTCCCCAAGCTCGATCCACTAACATCGCCTGATAACTAAATCATAAATTTCGACGCTCTCGGGAGTAAGGTCCATGTCCAATCAGCCGGCCGCACGTACGCCAGGCGCCACCCGCGCCGGTCCTGGCCAATTCCTCTTCGATCTGGGCACCGTCGCGAAGATCATGGGCGGGCCCGCCTACTCGACTGCGCACGGACCCTGCGTCGAGGGCGACCGCATCATCGTCGGCCTGATGCGCATGAAGGCCGGCACCGGCGCCGAGCCGCATTCGCACCCCAACGAGCAGTGGATCTATATCCTCGAAGGCCACTTCCGCGGCGAGATTGACGGCAAGCCGTTCGACGCCAAGCCGGGCACAGTCCTTTATATTCCGGCCAACACCATTCATGCCGGCAAAGCGACGCCAGAGGGCGACGTGGTATTTTTCACGTGCAAGGATGCCTCGCACAGCCTGCACGGCATTAAGGCGACCTAAAACCAAGACAATCCCTGCCGGCAACATCGATACTCACGCAGGATTCTTATGAGGCGTCTCACCACGATCCTATCCGCCGCCTGCCTTGCGCTCGGCATGGCAGCCGCCTCGGCGCAGGAAAAATACCCGGATCGCCCGATAAAGGTGCTGGTGCCCTATGCGCCGGGTGGCGCGACCGATATTACCGCGCGCATTGTCGGTGACCAGATTCAGAAAATTAGCGGCCAGCCGTTCGTGGTGCTTAACAAGCCGGGCGCCTTCGGCCTGCTCGCAATCGACGAGATGGTGAAGGCGGCACCTGACGGCTACACGATAATGATCGGCAACGTGTCGACAAACGCGATCACGCCGATCCTCTACAAAGAGAAGATGAACTTCGACTACAACAAGAGGGTGACGGCGGTCACCAATCTGATCGACGTGCCAGCCTTCATGCTAGTGACGACGGCGAACGATTTCCCGGCGAAGAGCGTGGCCGAGCTGATCGACTTCAGCAAAAAGAACCCCGGCAAAGTGCACTACGGCACGGTCGGCGTCGGCTCCTATCCGCATTACGACATGGCCTATTTCGCTAAGCGCGCCGGCGATCTCGACATGGTCGCGCTGCCGAACAAGAACGGTGCCTCAGGCGTGATTCAGGACATGCTGCGCGGTGACGTGCAGGCCGCATTCCTTAACGTCGCCAGTGCCTCCGGGCAAGTGCAGGCGGGCAAATTTCTGCCGATCGCGGTGGTCAACAAGACGCGGCTGCAGGACTATCCGAATATCCCGACCATGAAAGAAGTCGGCTACCCCGACGTGGGAACGATCGCTTGGAACGGGCTATTTGCGTCGGCGGGGACACCTAAGCCGGTGCTTGAGGCACTGCATAACATCGTGTTGCAGGCGCTCGCCTCGCCCGAGGTGAAGGAAAAGTTCGCCAAACAGAAAATGGAGATCGCCCCACACAAGTCACTCGCCGATGCCAAGGCGTGGCTCGACGAAGAGATACAACACTGGCAGACCATCACCTCGCAGGTGAAGATTGAAGTGCAGCCCTAAGCCGTCCGTAACGCGCGCCAGATTCTTTCCGAGGTCGCCGGCATGTCGAGCTGAGTGCCCTTGGGCAGAGCGTCGAGGATAGCGTTGATCACTGCCGGGGGCGCGGCGGTGGTGCCTGCCTCGCCTGTGCCCTTCACGCCGAGCGGATTGGTGCGGCAGGCTACCGCGCGGTGCTCCACCGTCATCGCCGGCGTGGTGTCCGAGCGCGGCAGCGCATAGTCCATAAACGAGCCGGACACGAGCTGACCGGACGCATCGTAAACCGTATTCTCGCTCAGCGCCTGACCGAGGCCCTGCGCTACGCCGCCGTGGACCTGCCCCTCGACGATCACATCATTGAGTACATTGCCGCAGTCGCCGACGGCGACATAGGAAACAATCGCCATCGCGCCTGTCGCTGGATCGATCTCGATCTCGGCGACATGGCAGCCATTGGGGAATGACGGCGGAATCTTGATACCGGCCTGCGTGTCAAGACTTTCCGGGATCACGCCCTGGCGCTCGAGCTCGGCGGCGCGCTCGGCGACCTCGAACAATGAGACTTCGTGGTTCTTCACACTGAATTTTTCGTCGCGATAGTCGATGTCGGCTCCCGTCGCCTGCAAGAGGATGCTGGCGACATGCTTGCCCTTCTCCAGTACCAGGTCGACGGCGCGCGCAATGGCGCTGCCGACCATCATCGCCGTGCGCGAGGCGACCGAGCCGAAGCCCGGTACGTCGCGCACGGAATCTCCGGCGGACACCGTCACTGTGTCGGCAGCGATTCCGAGCCGGCGTGCGGCGACCTGTCCAAACACGGTCTTATGCCCCTGCCCGCTGGCGCCGGCTCCGATGCTCACGTTGATCGCTTTGCCTCCGGGAAAGGAGATGCGTGCGACCTCTTCCGGAAAGGCGCCGGCAATCTCGAGATAGCAACCGATGCCGATGCCGCGCAGCATGCCGGCTTTTTTTGCCGCCTTCTTGCGCGCGGCAAAGCCATTGTAGTCGATGAGCGCCAGCGCGCGCTCCAAAGCCGCCGGGAAATCGCCGCTGTCGTACGTGTTTCCAAACGCGGTCGTGTACGGCATCTGTTCCGGCTTGATCAGATTGCGCCGGCGTAATTCGGCCGCGTCGATGCCCGTCACGTCGGCCGCACTATCGATCAGGCGCTCCATCAAATAGCTCGCCTCCGGCCGGCCGGCGCCACGGTAGGGGGCGGTCGGGATCGTGTTGGTGAGCACGCAACGCGTATTCACCTGTGCGTGCGGAATATCATAGACCGTCGGCAGGCAACCCGAGATGTGCGTGGTGACGATAAAATGGCCGACCGGCGTGATATAGGCGCCCATATTGCCGAGGCAGTCAACGCGCAATCCCAGAAACTTGCCGCGTTTGCTCAGCGCGAGCTCGGCGGTCCAGAACGAGTCGCGGCCTTGGCAGTCGCTGAGGAAGGCCTCCGAGCGCGTCGACAGCCAATGCACCGGCTTGTTGAGCACGCGCGCCGCGTGCAGCAGCGCGATGTACTCGGGATGCGATGCGCCCTTCATGCCGAAGGCGCCGCCGACGTCGTTGGTTAAGATATGCAGCTCTTCCTGTTTAACGTTCATGCTGCTGGCGATCTGCCCGCGGATGTTGGCGACGCCCTGCGTCGGGCAGCGCAGCGTGAAAACTCTCTTCTCGGGATCGTAGCTCGCGGTCGCGCTGCGCGGCTCGAGCGAGCCAACCACCAAGCGCTGGTTGATCAATTCGACGCGCACCACATGTGCCGCTTCGCGAAACGCGCCTTCAAGCGCCGCCTTCTTCTTCCCGTCCGGGTCGACGGGAGCGGTCCAGTCAAAAGCGATATTTCCCGGCGCTTCCGGCCAAAGCTGCGGCGCGCCTGAGGCTGCGGCTTCCCGCACGTCGGTCACCGCTTTGATCGGCCTGTAATCGACCGCGATCTTCTCGGCGGCGTCTTGCGCGGCGGCGGTGCTCGTCGCAACCACCATGGCGACCGGCTCGCCCACATGCATCACGCGCTTCTCGGCCAGCGCCGGCCGATGCGGCGAAATCGCCGGCTTGCCGTCGCGTCCGGGAATCGGATGCGCATGCGAGATCGTATGATAATGCGCCTCGGCAAGATCGGCACCGGTGAATACCGCAACCACGCCTGGCGCGCTTTTCGCCGCCGACACGTCGATGTGCTCGATCTCGGCGAAGCCATGCGGGGAGCGCAGGAAAGAGATCACGAGTGCGCCCGCTGGCTTGACGTCGTCGCCAAAGCAGCCAGCGCCGCGCAGCAGCGCGTCATCCTCGACACGTCCGGTCCACGCGGATTGTTCAGTCTTGCGGGCGGCAGTCGATTCCATTGCGCTACTCCGGCGAATTAAAGCTTGCGGTCAGTAATGCCGGCCTTGGCATAGAGCTCATTGATGTGTTCCTTCACGCTAGGCAGCGGCTCGGCGGTCGATTCATGCGCCCAGCCGACCTTGGCGCGGGCGTATAGGGCCATCTCTTCGTCTTGCTGCGAGGTGCCGCCGGAAATTCCGTATGCGCCGACCATCTCTTCGCCCTTGAACACCGGCGCGGCACCGCCGCTCGCGGCAATCTTACCGTTAGTGAGTGCCGCGAGGCTGATCAGCATTTGCGGATTGCGCTCCTTGAACCACTGCTGGATCACCAGCCCGTCCGGGAAGCGCGGACTCATGGAGCGAAACGCCGCCACCGTGAAGGCCTTGGCGATCGCGGTATCCGGCGTGATGAAGCCAGCGTCATCCATGCGCTCGAGGGCGATCAAGTGGCCCTCCGGTCCGACAACAGCGACCGAGACCGGCACGCCCATGTCGGCAGCCTTGCCGACCACTGCCTTGATGAATTCGCGGCACTCGGACGCACGCAATTTCACCATCCATCGTCCTCCCATGCTGCTTAATCGTTGCTCGACCAGCCGGTTATGCCCCAATTAACTGCAAAAAAACGGGCAGGGGAATAGCTTGGCCATAGCTTCGCTCCTGGCCGCTGCAGCCACTGGCACGGAAATCTCGTACGACTGATGTTCTGTCGCGCTGATCAACTGCTTCTGCCTTCCAGTTGCACTCGTTGTCTTCCGCTATGTGGTGCCGCTCGACCCATGGCTCGTCGCCGCAACCCTGAAACGCTTCCCGCCATGCTCTGTGCCGGCATGCTGGTCACCCGGCGCATGAAGATCGACAACTCGCGTGCACGTCCGCCCTCAACAACATGTCGTAGGGATGTTCGACCGCAGGAAATTGACAGTTGCGCCACGCGGCGAGCCGGCCTTGCACGCTTTTCAAATTGCGACTTATCGTTCAATTCCGCGGGAGGAAAAGTGCTTTGCATGGCCGCTATGTGGGATCGTAGATTGACTGCACGCGAACCCCGCAATGCTAGGTCGCGGCGAGAGGTATTTGGAGACTGAATGCGGTTGGGCTACTTCACCATGCCGGTGCATCCGATGGGCCGCGACTGGGTGCAGACGCTGCGCGAGGACCGCGAGGCCATCATCCTCGCCGACAAGCTCGGCTTCCACGACGCCTTTGTCGGCGAGCATCTGACCGACGCGTGCGAGAATATCACCAACAGCATGCTGTTCCACGCCACGCTGATCCATGACACAAAGCATATCAAATTGGCTACCGGCACCTGCAATCTGTCGCAGATGCATCCGGTGGTAATCGCGGTCAACACGGCGATGTTCGACCATCTGGCGGAGGGCCGTTTCATTCTCGGCATTTCCGCCGGGGCGCTCGCCTCCGACGCCGAGTCACTCGGCTTGCTCGACGTCGACCGCAACAAAATCTTCGCCGATGCGATCGACGTGATCCTGGCGATCTGGGAGGGCGACCCGCCCTACAAGATCGACCTCCCCAACAACCGGTTCAAGGTGACGATTGAACGCGCCGCTGCGCTGCATCTCGGCGTCGGCCTCCTGGCCAAACCGCTGCAGAAACCGCGGCCAGAGATCGTCGGCACCGTAGTGGCACCGTTCTCTCCCGGCGTTGTGCTGATGGGCAAACGAGACTTCCATCCGCTGTCGGCGAACTTCCTGCTGTCGAAGCACCTTAAGTCGCACTGGATGAACTACGCCAAGGGCAAGGCCGAAACTGGCACGAAGGCCAACGTCGCCGACTGGCGCATCGCCCGCACCATCTTCGTTGCCGACAACGACAAGGTGGCCGCGCGCTACGGCTACGAGGACGCCAAAAGTCCGTACCGGTTCTATTTCAGCCAGATGCTTGGCAAGCTGCAGCGCGCCGGCCGGCACAACGTCTTCAAGAGCGACAATGAGCAGCCAGACGAAGAGATCACACTCGATTGGGTGATGGACAACTGCGTCACCTACGGCACGGTCAACAAGGTGGTCGATTATATCCTCACCTTGCGCGAAGAGACCGGCGATTTCGGCGAGCTGGTTTATGCCGGTATGGACTGGGTCGATCCGGCGCTCGCCAAACGCTCAATGAAGTTGATGGCCGAAGAAGTGATGCCGCGCGTCAACGCAGCAATCGGCAAGTCGGCCAGCAAGGCGGCAGAATGATCTCCGTTCTCAATGAACGAAGTGCATAATTATTCCAACCAAGCCTCCGATCAGGAGCGCCCCTGAAGCCAACGCCTGCACGAGGAAACCGTTGTGCCGTTTATCGGCCGCGGCGGAATAGCCGGCGATGTACATTAGCCGGCCTGCGATCCAGACAAGGCCGAGCAGCGCCGCCCCCCAATCGCTTAAGTACACCGCAAACAGCCACAGCAATGGCAGGAAGATCGGCATCCATTCCAACGTGTTCATCTGCACGCGGAACAAGCGCTCAAAATCAGGATTGCCGGTGGTCGCGGGTGCCATGATGCCGAACTTGGCGCGCGCCTTAGCGACCTGCCAGCCGGTCGAGAAATACACGAGGATGGCCAGCAGGGTGACCAACGCGGTGTAAAGCGGCATCTAAACCCCCCGAAACCTCGTCGACTAGACTGACAACGGCTGTGTGCCCAACTCCGCGTAACGGCAGAGCTGGTCGTTTTGTTCACGCGACATCATGGCGGACGTCACCCTGACTGTTTGTGATATCTGCCATTATAGGCACACACGCCGCCCGCGAAAAATGACTTCCCTGCATCGCCATCGCCATCGGAGACCCAGCCGGAATCGGCCCGGAAATCGCGCTCAAGGCCGCACTCGACCCGCGGGTGAAAACCTTGTGCCGGCCGCTGCTGGTAGGCGATCACGCGACGGTGCGGATGCATTCAGAGGCGGCCGGACTTTCGCCGCCTTGCGTGTCATTCCGGAACCTGGCGGCGCCGGCTGGTTGGATGACGCGGTCAACCTGCTCCACGCCAGCGACGGAACCAACACGGTCGACGCCGTGGTGGCGGCGCCGCATACCGAGCGCTCAATCGCAGCGGCTGGCGTTGCCTTCGACGGTTACCCGTCGTTCGTCGCATGCGAGACCGGTACGCCAATCAGGATCGTCGAGTGGGTATGGCTTTAGGGGCCTGGCCCGGGCCGAGAGAGGGACCAGTAGCAGGCGAATCCCACGTAGTCTCCATACTGACGGTGAATACTCGTGATCTTTGCAAACTTATAGTAGCGGGCACAATGCTCCGACGCCATCGCCTGGGCGACGGCTCGATCACTTCCGCCCTGCGAGGCCGACCCCCGTCATCCGGCTAAGAGAGGCGGCGTCTTAAACCGTCTAAGTCGTGTTTCTTAACACCAATAATAGCGCGTTCAATTGGGGCTTTCGAAGCGTAAGCGGCTTTCAGCCCCCCGCCCAGCCCCCGGATTTCACAGTGCCGGTCTGCTGGGCGGGCTCTTGCGGACGCGCGGAGAGGTAGCAGAAAAACGCTGTTCAGTGAACTATGGGTATGGCCAGAGATGGGCGAAATAGAATTTCGAGTGGTGCATTCTTGCGGCCCCGGAAATTTTTGGCATCTACATATCTGGCATTCACCAGTATGAGTCGCTTTAGCTCAGCATCACATGATCAAGATTTACATGGACGAGTCTGGAGTTCATGATGGCTCGCCGGTTGTGACCGTCGGCGCATACTTCGGGCGGCCGAAACAATGGGAGGCATTCACCAGACGTTGGAATGCTAAGAAGCGTCCTATCGAGGTGTATCACGCGACGGATGCACAAAATTTAAGGGGAGAATTTAAGGGATGGGCGACAACAGACCGAGACAGATTAGTCGCAGGTCTGTTGCCGATCATTCCTGCATCTGGTGTTGCGGGCATTGTTATCGGCATCCAAATGATCGAGTTCGATGCTGCCATGAATAGTCACCCAGACCTTAGGAAAATGTTCGGTACCCCGTATACTGCTTGCTTTCAATGGACTGTACAAAGAGTTCTCGGGATTCAACGCAAGGTAAAAAACAGGGAGCGGCTGGCTTTCTTTCACGAAGCTAATGAGTATGAGAGGGAAGCATTAGAATCATTCGAGTGGGTAAAGAAAAACAGCAACGCTGGCAATGTCGACATGAGGCTAAACTTTGGTACCAAGCAAGATTACGTGCCGCTGCAAGCCGCTGATGTTCTTGCTTATGAAGGCAATCGCCGACTGCGCGATCCTAGTCGGCCTGAACGCCTGGCCTTTCAAGCACTAGGTCCAGAAAATGAGCGTCTTCATGTGCAATACTACGGCAAGAAGACAATGCCGTGGCTAATTGAACGGTTGCAGAAAATAAAAGACGGTACTTTGGGTAATTGAACCGATTGTCCGCTTTCAACAGGAGGTGGTTTCCCGGGGGTCGCCATATTGACCCCTGGGGCCCGGCCTTCTGGGTGTGCCCCGAACATCCTGCGGCCAAATGCTCAGGTAGCGCAACTAACGAGAATATTTTGGAGGCGGTACGTGAGCATCACGGTCTATCAGATAGTTGCATCGTAATCCTCAACGGCAAGGCCGATTGAGGCCGAGCGCCTTGATTGGGGGCCCTGTATTGTTGGGCTATTGCGCCGCCCCGCATGTCCATTTCGGGAGGGTCTTTCCGCGGGCGGGCAGTCGTGACATCGGATTGCGTGCATCGCATAATGCGCCAAAAAACCTGTAGAGGGAGGTTCGTCATGAAGTTGTCTCGTCGTCATCTGCTGGCAACCGGCGCTGCGACATTTCTCGGCAGCGCCGTCGGTGCGCCGTTCGTCGCTCGCGCGCAGCAGCCGCAGTGGACCTACAAATACGCAAACAACCTTCCCGAATCGCACCCGATGAATAGCCGCGCCCGCGAGATGGCCGCGGCGATCAAGCGGGATACCAACGGTCGCTTCGACCTGCAGATTTTCCCCAACAGCCAGCTCGGCTCCGACACGGATACGCTGAGTCAGATCCGTTCCGGCGGCGTCGAGTTCTTCACGCTGTCAGGCCTGATCCTATCGACTTTCGTGCCGGTGGCGTCGATCAACGGCATGGGCTTCGCTTTCCCGGATTACGCCACGGTCTGGAAGGCGATGGACGGCGACCTCGGCGCCTATGTGCGCGCGCAGATCGCCAAGTCCAACCAGATCGTCGCCCTGGAGAAGATCTGGGACAACGGTTTCCGCCAGACCACGACTTCGACGAAGCCAATCACTACGCCGGATGACTTCCGCGGTATGAAATTGCGCGTGCCGGTGTCGCCGCTGTGGACCTCGATGTTCAAGGCGCTCGCCGCTTCACCGGCCTCGATCAATTTCAACGAGGTCTATTCGGCGCTGCAAACGAAGATCGTGGACGGCCAGGAAAATCCGCTGGCGATCATCTCCACGGCAAAGCTTTATGAGGTTCAGAAAT